>ERZ824598.245-NODE-245-length-91233-cov-5.429665_pt1 | contig 91233 bp, 75 predicted proteins | sample MGYA00519934_ERZ824598 | MGnify/ENA primary metagenome ERZ824598 (study PRJEB31778, sample SAMEA3449177) | human gut metagenome | biome: human gut; feature: human-associated habitat; material: faeces | place: United Kingdom | collected 2010/2012 ... | reverse complement strand
GTGGCACGCGAGCTGGGTTCAGAACGTCGTGAGACAGTTCGGTCTCTATCTGTTGTGGGCGCGGGAAGTTTGAGGAGTGCTGACCTTAGTACGAGAGGACCGGGTCGGACGAACCTCTGGTATACCGGTTGCGGCGCCAGCCGCACCGCCGGGTATCCACGTTCGGTCAGGATAAGCGCTGAAAGCATCTAAGCGCGAAGCCGTCTCCGAGATGAGACTTCCATTGAGGGTCGTGGGAGACTACCACGTTGATAGGCAGGAGATGTAAGGGCGGTGACGTCCTCAGTCGACCTGTACTAATAGCCCGAGATCTTTCTTGTAAGCCAAGGCTTCTGGAGCCGAGGGTTCTCTCTCAAGTAAAATACTGCGGCGGCTATAGCGGCGGGGACCCACCTCTACCCATACCGAACAGAGAAGTTAAGCCCGCCGGCGCCGATGGTACTGCCCCACCAGGTGGGAGAGTAGGACGCTGCCGCTCTTCGGGACTCCGGAGTAGATGAGACAATCATCTTCTTCGGAGTCCTTTTTTTTGTATCTCGGTCTAACTAAAACTTTTTCATATTTAACTAATAATATTAGTTGGAAGTTCGGAATCTTTATTCTATATTTGCCTGTGGATGATTGAATGTAATGAACTGGATATTCCTTCTGTTATGAAAAGGCTTGCTAAGAAAGAGCTTGAGATAATGAACCACTTTTGGGACAAGGGACCGATGTTCGTCAAGGAACTGCGCGAACTCTACGATGAGCCCAGGCCCCATGTCAACACCCTGTCTACGCTCGTGCGTCTGCTGGAATCGAACGGATTCCTGTCACACAAGCCGTACGGCAACACTTATCAGTATTTCCCCCTCATGAGCCGCGAGCAGTACGGAAAGAACACCCTTTCTGGCGTAATCGACTCCTGCTTCGGGAATTCCTACCTGCGTGCAGTCTCGACTCTCGTGCAGGAGGAGAAGATTTCGGTCGAAGAGCTCAGGCAGCTCATCGAGCAGATCGAGAATCAAGATAAACGATGACTGCCATGGAATTCCTCGCCTATCAGTCCAAGGTCGCGGTCTGCCTTGCCGTCCTGTACCTGTTTTTCAGGGTACTGATGGGAGGTGTGCGCCTGCATGCGCTGAACCGCTGTCTGGTCCTTCTGTCCATGCTTCTCTCCGCAGTCCTGCCGCTGGTGGTGATTACCGTACATCTCGACTGGAACTCGGCTATGCCCCTCGTCGCACAGGTACGCCAGGCCGCGGTGGCTGCCGAGGCCGGTGGCGCCGCATTCCCCTGGAGGGAACTTCTGTGCGCGCTGTACTGGGGTGGCTTCGTTGCGGTAACGGTCTCGATACTGATGTCCGTGCTTTCACTGCTGCGTCTGATACGCCGCTGCGAGAAGGTGAGACAGGATGACGGAACTACGGTCGTGCTGCTGGACAGGAGCATAGTCCCCATGAGCTGGATGAAATATGTGATAGTTTCGAGGGAGGACTACGCCTCGGCTTCGTCTTCCTTCATACTTGCGCACGAAAAGGCCCATATAAGGCTTGCACATTCGCTGGACCTGATGCTGGCGGATATATTCACGGCCTTCCAGTGGTTCAATCCTGCCGCGTGGATGATGCGCGACGACCTCCGCGCCATCCATGAATATCAGGCTGACGAGCACGTACTCAATTCAGGCATCGATGTCAAACAATATCAACTCATTCTCGTGAAAAAGGCTTTCGCACTGCACGGCCGCAGCGTCGCGAACTGCTTCAACCACGGAAAACTTAAAAAACGCATTACTATCATGACACTCAAGAAATCTTCTGCAAGATACGCCCTCAGGGCCCTGTATCTTGTGCCGCTGGTCTGTGTGGGACTGGCAGCAAATGCCCGGACGGTATATGACCTCCCAGAATATTCTGCCGACGGCGATGAGCCGCAGATCACCGGCAGCTATGTGGTGAACGGAACCGTAAGTATCGACGGCGATCTTTCCGAGATACTCGATGAAGTAAAGATCTATATCAACGGGAACCTTGTCTCTCCCGAGGTATTCAAGGCTCTCGATGTCGAGGATATAGCTTCTGTCAACGTTGTCAAGTCCGATGAAGGGAACAGCGCCATATACATCTATACCGAAGACGCCGATAAGCCGCTCAGTGAAGTGGATATCAAGGTTATCGGAGTTGCCTCGCAGAGCAAGTCCGGAGCGGACTCCTCCGATGTCCGCATCGTTACCATGATGACGGAGGAAGGCACGGCAGACTTCAAGGTAAAGCCCGGCTCGGATATCGTCCAACTGGTTTCAGGTGGAGAGCCCGAGATCTATGTGGACGGGGTCAAGACCACTGCGGAAGTCTTCGACCAGCTCACCCCCGGCGATATCGTGTCTGTATTGGTATCCAAGGAGGAAGGCGTCGGCCGCGTCGAGCTGACTACCCGCAGGCAGAAGTAGTTCTCTGCAAAACATCTTCCACGCAGGCACCGCCTGTGGCCGTATGTGAGGCAGGTGGCCGGTGCCGGTGTAGCGAGTTTGAGGATATCCGCCATATTTGTGTGGCTCACAGGTCATTGGAAGACATGCCGGTGTGGCGGATGTTTTGCTCGAAGGCATTTTGCCGTCATCGGAAACATTTCCGGACGAACGCATTGTCCGGGGCAGGCCGCATTTCGAATCATTGCAGCGGCTCGAGATTCCAAGTAATTTTGAGGTCGTCCTCCTTTTATAATTTAAGAGGCCCGGAAATCTCCGGACCTCTTTTCATGTGTCGGGATGATCTGACTCGAACAGACGACCCCCACGTCCCTAACGTGGTGCGCTAGCCAACTGCGCCACATCCCGATTCCCTGAACGGGACTGCAAATGTAATCAAAATTCTTGAATGTTGTTACTGTTAGTATGTGTTTTTTGGAAAAAGTAATTCTTATCCGCAAAAAATATCCTTCTATATTGTCGTTGACAGGTAGTCATCAGAAAGTAAATACCTACCTGCAAAATGCCTAAAACCTGCGATTGACGGTAAACATGCAATTTGGGAAATTTGCATCCGGAAAAATCAATAAAGGACAAAGCCATGAAAACAAAATTCATTTCAACCCTGGCACTGGCCGTTCTCGGGATGACGGCCGTCGCCGCATGCAACAAGCCTGAACCTGAAATCGACGGGGCAGCCGAGGTGGCAGGATCGTATACCGGAACTACTAGCGCGTCCTTCCAATACAGTCCCGATCCCATGGTGACCGAGAACGAGACATTCGACATCACGGTTGCCGGCGAGGGAATCGTGGATGTAAGCTATGAGTCCTCTACCTAGGGGGCTTTCAGTTTCGAGGGCGTAAGCGTTAGCGGAACAGACCCCTATAGTCTCAAGGGCGAGGGTACTACCTTGATGGGAATGGGTGAAACCAAGAACGAGTATGCTGCCACCTTTGAAGGAACCGTCGGAAAGAAAGCCGGAACCGCCGAATTCCTTATCACCGTACCTGCCGTTATGGGTGGTATCACCATCGAATTCACGCTCGCCGAATAGAAGATGAAACGCCTCTTTTTCGTAGCATTTATAACGCTGCTGCCGTCCTGTAACGGAATATTCTCCGGGATATATGATTCGGGAGAGGGCGAACTGGTTTCCGATTACGGTTTTCTCGAGTTCAATCCCTCCGACAACACCGGGACAGTCTATATAGATGCCACAGGCTATACGCAGTGGGTCTATCTCGACTTTGAAAGCAGGACGGCTACGACGGCGGGAATGTCGGAGGAAGAGGCTCCGTCTGACTGGGATATCGCTGTGCACCGCTACGATGTGAAGACGAACGGTGCTTCCGTTCTTGAGACGGGCATGACCGGTCTGGAACTTTTCATGAATTCCGGCAAAATGCCCGAGGGCGATTATGTCGCGGACGTGTGGACGACGCAGCAGATTATAGTCGACATGTCGGGAATGATGGACGGCAACATAGGTTACAGCGAAAGTTGGTACAACCCCGAACTGTCCAAGTGGCTGAAAGTCGATACCGGTACCATGCCGCCGCTCTATTCTCTGTCGCATAAGGTCTATGCAGTAAGGCTTCCTGACGGGACTGACCTGGCGCTGAAGCTTTCCAACTATATGGATGCTACGGGTGTCAAGGGTTACATGACCATAGACTATGTTTATCCCGTTGAATTCTGATTCATGAAAGTCAAGGTCTTATTCTGCACCTGTATGGCTCTGTTTGCGACATGCAGTATCCAGGCTCAGATACATATACGCGGAACTGTGACGGACGAGAAAGGAGTAGCCATCCCCGGTGCAGCCGTGACAGTGGAAGGGATGACCGGAACCGGCGGCGCTTGCGCGTCCGACGGGAGCTACGGGTTCGAAATTCATCAGTCCGGCCAGAAAAGCATAGTGCTGGTCGCCTCTGCGATAGGATATGATACCATGCGCCGCCGTATCAGGACACCTGATGGTTCTTACGAAGAGAACTTTATTCTCTGTGAGTCGCAGGAGCAGCTCGAGACGGTGGTGGTAACGGCTACGCGTACTCCCAAACTGCTGAAGGATGTACCGATAATCACAAGGGTCATATCGGCCGGGGAGATAGAGCGTGCCGATGCCGTGCATATCGGTGAACTGCTCGAGGCGGAACTGCCAGGACTGGAATTCTCCTATTCGATGGACCAGCAGGTTTCGCTGAACATGCAGGGGTTCGGTGGGAATTCGGTGCTCTTCCTCGTCGACGGGGAGCGCCTTGCAGGCGAGACTCTCGACAACATCGACTACAATCGTCTGAATCTCGACAATGTGGAGAGGGTGGAGATAGTCAAAGGTTCCGCATCCTCGCTGTATGGTTCCAACGCCATAGGCGGAGTGGTAAATATAATTACTAAGGAGCCCTCTGAGCCATGGTCGGTCAATGTCAACACTCGCTACGGTACGATAGGAGAGAGTGTCGCCTCTCTTTCTGCCGGGTTCAAGGCAGGAAAGCTGTCGGGAATCACGAACGTGCAGTATGTCCGGAACGACTCGATTTCCCTCAAGAACGACGGCGACTATTCCAAGGTGTACGGCAGCTGGAACTACAATATCAAGCAGCAGCTGGTCTACAGGCCTGCCGACAATCTGAAAATCACGGGCAAGGCCGGCTACTATTTTCGTCAGAGGGATGCCTCGGAGGATGTCAAGGACAACTACAGGGACTCCGGCGCGTCGCTCAAGGCGGAATATGACTTCGGTGAAAACGACAACCTGATGGCCAGCTATACCTTCGATCAGTACGACAAGAGCAACTTTATCGTGGCAGGGGGCCGTGACGTGCGTGAGTACAGCAACGTGCAGCACAACCTTCGCGCCCTCTATTCACACAGTTTTGGTGAAAACGGCAACCTGATAGCCGGAGGAGACTTCATGCGCGACTATCTGATGTCGTACCAGTTCGAAGACGGCCCCAGGATGCAGTATACCGGCGACCTGTTCGGACAGCTCGACTGGAGTCCTACGGAAAACCTGAATTTCGTGAGCGGTCTCCGCTTCGACTATTTCTCGGACCGTAGGCTCTTTCACGCCTCTCCGAAACTAAGTGCCATGTACAAGCTCGGTCCAGGCTCCCTGCGGGCTTCCTATGCAGGAGGTTTCAGGGCACCGACCCTCAAGGAGATGTATATGAGCTTCAACATGGCAAACATCTTCATGATTTACGGAAATCCCGACCTCGAAGCGGAAGAGAGCCACAACTTTTCCCTGTCGGCCGAATACATGTCGAGACGCTACAACCTTACGGTTACGGGCTATTACAACCTTGTGGACAACAGGATTACCACCGCGTGGAGCGAGGCACTGAAAGGGCAGCTCTATACCAATATGGCTCCTCTGCAAGTGGCAGGCTTCGACTTCAACTTCTCGGCCTCGTATGATTTCGGCCTCAAGTACAGGATTTCCTATACCTTTACTCACGAAAAGATAGAGAAAGGAGAGCCCATAACCTCGTCCACGCGCCCGCACAGCGCGACCGTGAAGATAGAATACGGCAAGGAGTGGAGAGCCTACGGCTTCGATGTCGCCCTGACGGGAAGACTGATGTCGGCGGTTACCTCCGACGTGTACACATCGCTGACGGACTACACCCAGACCGAAAGCCAGACCTATCCCGGGTACACGATGTGGAAACTGTCGATAGCCCAGAGAATCTGGCGCGGAATCAGACTGAATGCCGTGATAGACAATCTCTTCAACTATATCCCAGAATACTATTACAACAACACTCCGGCAACGGTCGGCACGACACTCTCATTAGGACTGTCGCTCGACCTGCAGGAGATTTTCGACAACAGATAATCCTACGATGAAAACCCGAGCAAGAGTACTTGTATCTACTTTCGTGCTGGCCGTGCTCGTCGCCGTCTGCATCGTGTGGTCGGCATGGCTGTCTCCTGTAAGGATAGGCTTCGTCAACTATCAGATGCTGACACTGGGCCAGATCTCCAAGGCAAATACCAGCAGGTTCATAAAGATATGCCAGCTGGACGGCGAAGGACTCAGGAAGATTTCGCGCAGCGATTTCGTATTCGTCAACGGCATGGGCATGCGCATCACTGAAGACGAGCGTGCCATGATACAGAGGGCGGCGGATAAGGGAGTCCCCATGCTGACGACTATGGCAACCAATCCGGCAAATGACATCAGTACCGTGGATTCTCTACAGCGTGTGACGCTGGAGGCTTATCTTTCGGGTGGCGGCCGCGACAACTATCGCAGCATGCTCGAGTATGTCAGGCGTGAGATCTGCGGCAGGAGGTTGCCGGACATAGAGCCGCAGGAACCGAGCGTTCCTGAATACGGCTTGCTGTCCCATGCCGATACCGGAGATCCCGATGCCGGCGACCTTCCGTTCGGTTCCTTGAAGGAATACGAGGACTGGCTGCGCTCTCGGGGCATATACAGGGAAGGTGCGCCTTCAGTGGTCGTGACGGGCCCTATGGGCGATCCTACGGAACTCGTGGCCGCGCTGGAGGCTGCCGGGCTCAATGTCTATCCTGTGAATAACATGCGCATCTTCATACTCCGGCACCACGCCGATTCTCTTGAGATTTCGGCTCTCGTGAATATGGCGCACGGAAGGATGGGCGACTATATCGTCGATTTTCTCAGGGAACATGACATCCCTCTGTTCTCGCCGTTGAATGTCAACACCCTTGTGAGCGAGTGGGAGCAGGACAGGATGGGTATGAGCGGAGGTTTCATGTCGCAGAGCGTCGTGATGCCTGAAATCGACGGCGCCATACGTCCGTTCGCGCTCTTCGGACATTACGAGGACAAGGACGGGCTCCAACATGTCAGGGCCATCCCCGGTCGGCTGGAAGAGTTCGTGCAGACCGTATGCAACTATATCGGACTGAAAGATATGCCGAACAGCGGTAAAAAAGTCGCGATATTCTACTACAAGGGGCCGGGGCAAAACGCTCTGACGGCTGCAGGAATGGAGGTCTTGCCTTCACTCTACAATTTCCTCAGGAGGCTAGCTTCCGCCGGTTATAATGTCGAGGGGCTGCCAGCGGACGAAGATTCTTTCGAGGAACTGATACAGCGTCGCGGTGCGGTCTTCGGAACCTATGCAAAAGGCGCCATAGGACGCTTCATCAGCGATGCGGATCCCCTGATAGTGTCGCGCGAAGACTACGATAGCTGGGCCTCTGACATTCTCGGCCCCGAGATGGCGGCAGAGACCGTCGAGGCCAACGGGAATTTTCCCGGAAGCTACCTCGCCACGGGGGACGGACATCTCGCTCTCCCTAGAGTCGAACTTGGCAACATAGTGCTGATTCCGCAGCTTGCTGCCGGAGTCGGTGACGACGAGTTCAAGATTGTCCACGGGACAGGCAATGCTCCTCCATATCCATATATCGCCTCGTACCTTTGGGCGCGCAAGGGTTTTGGTGCCGATGTCATGATACATTTCGGGACGCACGGAAGCCTTGAGTTCACTCCATACAAGCAGGTCGCTCTGAGCAGCCGAGACTGGCCGGACAGGCTCGTCGGCACCATCCCGCACCTCTATGTCTATACAATTTCCAATGTCGGTGAAGCCATGATTGCGAAACGCCGTTCCTATGCCGGTATACAGTCGTACCTGACGCCTCCGTTCATGGAAAGCGGACTCCGCGGGACATACAAGGAGCTGAAAGACGCGATAGGTTCCTACTATAGGGCGGTCGAATCAGGCAATGACGGAACCGCAGAGTCGAGAGAGGTCAAGGACCTCGTGTTGGAGATGGGCATACACCGCGACCTGCGTCTCGATTCCCTCTCGGTCTCCGGATATATGTCGGAGGAAATTGCCCGAATCGACAACTTCGCGGAGGAACTCACGAACGAGAAGATAACGGGAGAGCTTTATACCATGGGTGTCCCCTATGAGCCCGCACGGATACGCAGCAGCGTGTCGGCCATGACGAGCGACCCGATAGCGTACGCTATGTACTCGCTGGACCGCCTGCGCGGTAAGGCTCCGGAAGGTCTTGAGGAGAACGCGCGTGTATTTTCTCGAGACTATCGCGATCCGGCGAAAGACATTGTAGACCGCATCCTCGACCGTCCTTCTCTCGCCGGAGACAGTTTCATCTGTTCTCTTGCCGGTGTCGGTTCTGATGAACTTGCCAAGGCAAGGCGGACCGTGGCACGGCTCGACAGGCCGAAAAGCATGATTGAGATGATGACGGGTGCCTCCGATGCCAAGGAAGAGCCTGTCATGGACGAGAATCAAGAGGCTTTCTTCCGCGCGCTGGTGCAGCTGGCAACAGCTGTCGGGAATGTGGACGCCTATGCCAGAGCCTTGCGTGAAAGTCCCGAGAAGGAATTCCGCTCATTGCTGAATGCGATGGACGGTGGCTATGTAGAGCCTTCGCCGGGCGGAGACCCGATAGTCAACCCCAACACCTTGCCGACGGGACGTAACCTCTATGCCATCAATGCAGAGGCTACACCTTCCGAGCAGGCATGGGAAGAGGGGAAGAGGCTCGCCGTGCAGACTATCGAGATGTACCGCCGCAACCATAACGACTCCATACCGCGCAAGGTCAGCTATACTCTATGGAGCGGAGAATTCATAGAGACCGAAGGGGCCACTCTCGCCCAGGTGCTCTACATGCTCGGTGTCGAACCGGTGCGCGACGCATTTGGCCGAGTTACGGACCTCAGGCTGATTCCTTCGGAGGAACTGGGCCGGCCGAGGATAGACGTGGTAGTGCAGACGAGCGGACAGTTGCGCGACATAGCCGCATCGCGCCTGTTCCTTATCAGCCGGGCGGTGGAGCTGGCTGCCTCCTCGCATGACGATATATATGACAATCTGGTGGCCTCGGGAGTCGTTGAATCCGAGAAGGTACTTACCGATCGGGGTGTCAGTCCTGTCCAGGCCAGGAAACTATCCAGATACAGGGTGTTCGGCGGCGTGAACGGAGGTTACGGGACCGGGATTACAGGAATGATACAGAACGGCGACAGCTGGGAAGATAGCGATGAGATAGCCGGACGCTATATGCAGAACATGGGGGCATACTACGGCAGCGAGGACGAATGGGAGAAGTTCGGCGAGTTTGCGTTTGAAGCGGCGCTCGGCGGGACCGACGTCGTAGTCCAGCCGCGACAGAGCAATACCTGGGGTGCGCTGAGCCTAGACCATGTGTATGAGTTCATGGGAGGACTCAACCTGGCCGTCCATAAGGTCACGGGAAAGGAGCCCGACGCCTACCTGAGCGATTACCGTAACCATAACAACATGCGTATGCAGGAGCTCAAGGAGGCCATAGGTGTCGAAAGCCGCACAACCATCTTCAATCCGGCGTATATCAGGGAGAAGATGAAAGGCGGTGCCGGAGCGGCAGCCGGATTCGCCGAAATCGTGCAGAATACCTATGGCTGGAACGTTACCAGGCCCTCGGCGGTGGATGACGAGATGTGGGACGAGATATACGATGTCTATGTAAAGGACAAGTTCGGGCTCGGCATCGAGGAGTTTTTCGAAGACAAGAGCCCTGCGGCTCTACAGGAGATAACCGCCGTGATGATGGAGACCGCCCGAAAGGGAATGTGGGAGGCAAGCGAACGGCAGCTCAAGGATATAGCCTCGCTGCACACGCGTCTGGTCGACGAATACAAGCCTTCTTGCTCAGAAACGGTATGCGACAACGCTCCGCTGCGGAATTTCATATCTTCTAAGGTGGACGCTGCCGCTGCAGGACGTTACAATGCCGGTATCGACAATGTCCGCGAAACTGAACTCTCTGGTGGCGACGGTGTAGTCATGAAAAGGGAGTCTCTCGAGGTAGGTGCCGGAGAGCATAAGGCGGTTCTAAGCAATGCTGTAGTCGTGCTGCTCGCTGCAGCGGCCGTGGCGGTGTCGGTACTATTGGTACACAACAGGCGCAGAAACCGTCAGGAATAATGGCATGGAGACGGTAGTCAAGCTCATAATAGTACTCGTATTCTTCAGTTTCGTGCTGAAGCTCACCGGATATAAGCCGTACCAGTTGCTTGTGGCGGTGCTTGCATGCGTGCTCTTTACGGGCTTTTCCTGGTCCTTTGCCGTGCAGCAGTCCAGGACGGAAATCGCCTCATGGCTGTCCGACCGCGGCCTGATGCAGGATATGGCGGTGGTCCTGACCATCGATGTGGTGCTGCAGATGACATATTGTCTGATGGCCGTGAACCTGATGGGCAGCGGGGTCTTGAAACGGAGTACGATATGGATTTACAGGCTGCTCCGTGCCTTCCCGGGAATCATGGTCTTCCTGGTGCTTTTCGGCCTGCTGGTCAGCTGTGTGTTTGCATTCCCGGGAGTACCGTTCATGCTTATCTCGTGGGGTATGGCAGCGGCGGTGCTTATCGTGGTGCCGCTTGCCGTGTTTCTGGTAAGGAAGCTGCTGCCTGAGAAAGAAATAAGGCTTGAACTGCTTTTCCTCTCTAACGCGCTTACCGCCGCGCTCGGAATAATAGCGACAGTGAACGGTACGACGGTTTCTGGCAGCGCAGGCTCCATAGACGGTCGCGCCCTTGCCGCCGTATTCGCAATAGTGATGTCAGGAGCCGTCCTGGGCTTCCTGCTTTACCGTCTCAAGTTGCGCAGGAACAGATATAAATAGGTAATAATCAATAAAAAGATACGATGGAAACGATTTCGAATGTGTTGTTCTGGATTTCAAACGGACTTCTGGTGCCGGACATTGTGCTGCTGATACTGCTGTTCTGCAAGTCTCTGCTTCTTGTGGGCGGATTTTTCGGACAGTATATCAACATCCGCAAGACAGACAAGCTTGTCCATGACGAGATAGAGAGCCTGCGCACTTCGGGTCTCGAGGCATTCAGGAAGAAATTGCCCGAGAAGAATCCCTCGGCGGTTGTCGCGTTTGCGAAGAAACTCCTCGACGCCGGGACAGACAGGGCGTTGAAGGACAAGCTGCTCTCCGAGTTCGAGATTTATGCCGACAAGGATATGGCATGGCCGCGCTATCTGGCGAAACTCGGGCCGATGCTCGGCCTGATGGGCACACTTATTCCCATGGGCCCTGCTCTTGTGGGACTGTCTACCGGAGATATCGGCTCTATGGCGTATAACATGCAGGTCGCTTTTGCGACTACGGTAGTCGGAATGGTGTCTGCCGCGATTGGATATTTTACCGAGCAGGTTAAACAGCGCTGGTATCTGAGGGATCTCACAGCCCTGCAGTACCTTTCTGATGTGCTCGACGGCGGCTCCTGCAATAAAGATGGAGGAAGTACGGAATGAAACGCCACCTTCTGAAAAGACGCGAGGAAAGCGACCCGATGGGGGTGGTCAGCAACCTCTTCGATGTAGCAATGGTCTTTGCAGTGGCCCTGATGGTCGCGCTGGTGACGCGCTACAGCATGACGGAGATGTTCAGCCAGGAGGACTTCACGATAGTGAAAAACCCCGGTAAGGAGGACATGGAGATTATCACGAAAAAGGGCGGCAAGGTCAACCGCTATACTCCTTCCGAAGACCAGAGCACCAGACCGGAGACCAGAGGACGCCGCGTAGGCATAGCCTACGAGCTTGAAAACGGCGAAATAATCTATGTTCCCGAGGATTAGAGCTCGTCCTTGATATTGTACCTGTTCCTGTCGGAAGAGCTGCGCGAAACCATTTCGCCGAGGAATCCGGCGAGGAACAGCATGACGCCTATCACTACGGCGACGAGCGCGAGATAGAACAGCGGCTGGTCGGTGACGGGCCTGAAACTGAGCCCGTTTGCCTGGCTGACAAGCTTGTCGGCGATTACCCATACCGTTAGCACGAAGCCGACGAGGAACATCAGCAGTCCGGTGTAGCCGAAGAAATGCATGGGACGCTTTCCGAACTTCGTAAGGAACCACAGCGACTGGAGGTCGAGGAAGCCGTTCACGAACCTCTCCAGCCCGAACTTGCTCTTGCCGTATTTTCTCTTGCGGTGGACTACCGGCTTCTCTCCTATCCTGTCGAAGCCCGCGTTCTTGGCGAGGTAGGGGATGTAACGGTGCATCTCGCCGTAGACTTCGATATTCTTGACCACCTCTTTCCTGTATGCCTTGAGCCCGCAGTTCATGTCGTGCAGCCTGATGCCCGTCATGAAGCGTGCCGTGGCGTTGTACAGCTTCGAGGGAAGGTTCTTCGTAAGCGCGTTGTCCTGGCGGTGCTGCTTCCAGCCCGAGACGAGGTCGAAGCCCTCTTCCGTTATCATCCTGTAGAGCTCCGGAATTTCGTCGGGCGAGTCCTGGAGGTCGGCGTCCATGGTGACCACCACATCGCCTTCGGCCCTTTCGAAGCCGCAGTAGAGCGCGGCCGACTTGCCGTAGTTCCGCCTGAAGGAGAGCCCGTGCACCTGCGGGTCATCCGCCGCTATGGCCCGGATTTCCTTCCACGAGCCGTCGGTGCTTCCGTCGTCGACTATTATTACTTCATAGCTGAAGGAATGCTCCGCCATGACCTTTGCTATCCATGCGCAGAGCTCGCGGAGGGATTCCCTTTCGTTGTATGCCGGAACTACTATCGAGATGTCCATAGCGCGTCAGAAAGGATTGTCGGGGCAGATCTTCCTCGAAAGGATTGCGGAGAGCACCGTGCCGTAGAGCCAGCAGTAGATGATGTTGGTGAAGAACATCGTAGTAGGCATCTTGGCCACGATCTGTTCGGCGGTCGAGAGCATCTCGTCGGTGAACTGGGGCATGCTCCTGTAGATATCCATAAGCGAATCGTACATGTCCGGTGCTATCAGGGTGCTGTAGGCGAGGTTCGCGGCCGAATATACCACGGCCGAGAGCAGGCCTACGAGCGAGCCGAACCTGAATACGCGCGTCCTTCCGGCCTCGGGCTCGGAAGACGCGAACTTCTGCAGGAAGAAGCGCATCAGGTAGATGCAGCCGAGGAACTTGGCGAGCCACAGGATGAAGTTCACGAGCGAGAGCAGTATGTTCCCTGCTACCGACACATCGTCGCCGCTTCCCTTGACGAGTCCGAGGAGCGCCGTGACGGCAAGATATACGATAGAGGCACCGCCGAGGGCGAGCCCGGCCTTGGCGGCATGGTCCCAGTATGAATTGTTGTCTGCCATAATGTTATTCTTGAGTTAGGAACACAAAGATAAGAAAATAATTCCTATCTTTGTGGGCTTAAATGAATAACGCTATGTTGACGATTGCATTTACAGACGGCAGCGTCCGTCCCTGGGACGATGCCGAGGCGAAAAAGATATTCTGGCACTCTTCGGCCCACCTTATGGCCGAGGCACTGGAGTCGCTGTATCCAGGAATAAAGTTCGGCGTAGGCCCGGCCGTGGAGACGGGTTTCTACTATGATGTCGACCTGGGAGGAAGGCAGATTTCCGAGTCCGACCTCAAGGCCGTGGAGGACAAGATGATAGAGCTTGCCCGCAGCAAGGAGACCTTCGAATGCAGGAAAGTGTCCAAGGCCGACGCCATGAAGTATTTCACCGAGAAGGGCGACAACTACAAGTGCGAGCTCATAAACGACCTCGAGGACGGCACGATAACCTTCTACACGAACGGCTCTTTCACCGATCTCTGCCGCGGCCCTCATGTGAAGCATGTCGACGACATCAAGGCGGTGAAGCTCACCAGCATAGCCGGTGCGTACTGGAAGGGTGACCAGAGCCGCGAACAGCTCACCCGCATCTACGGCGTGACTTTCCCCAAGAAGAGCATGCTCGACGAGTACCTGAAGATGCTCGAGGAAGCCAAGAAGCGCGACCACCGCAAGCTCGGCAAGGAAATGGAGCTGTTCACCTTCTCGCCCCGCGTAGGTCTGGGTCTGCCCCTGTGGCTGCCCCGCGGTGCCGTGATGCGCTATGTGCTCGAGGGTTTCCTGCGCAAGAAGCAGGCCGAACTCGGATACCTTCCCGTCGTCACCCCTCACATCGGCAACAAGGACCTCTATGTTACTTCGGGCCACCTTGCAAAATACGGAAAGGATTCGTTCCAGCTCATAAAGACCCCGCAGGAGGGAGAGGAGTATATGCTCAAGCCCATGAACTGCCCCCACCACTGCGAAATCTACCGCAGCTCACCCCGCTCCTACCGTGACCTTCCCCTCCGCTTCGCGGAGTTCGGAACCGTCTACCGCTACGAGCAGAGCGGCGAGCTCCACGGACTTACCAGGGTCAGGGGCTTCACCCAGGACGACGCGCACCTCTTCTGCCGTCCAGACCAGCTCCAGGAGGAGTTCGAGAAGGTGATAGACCTTATACTATATGTATTCAAGACCCTCCACCTCACCGACTACATGGCGCAGATATCGCTGCGCGATCCTAAGGACAAGGTCAAGTACATCGGTTCCGACGAGAACTGGGAGAAGGCGGAGAACGCAATTATCGAGGCTACGAAGAAGAAGGGACTCAAGACCGTAGTGGAGCTCGGCGAGGCTGCGTTCTACGGTCCCAAGCTCGACTTCATGGTCAAGGACGCTATCGGACGCCAGTGGCAGCTCGGAACGATACAGGTCGACTACAACCTTCCGGAGCGCTTCGAGCTCGAGTATATCGATGCCGACGGAAGCAGAAAGAGGCCGGTCATGATCCACAGGGCTCCGTTCGGCTCCATAGAGAGGTTCACTGCGGTGGTGCTGGAGCATACCGCAGGCCACCTGCCGCTCTGGCTTGCTCCCGACCAGGTTAAGATACTGCCAATCAGCGAAAAATATGCTGATTATGCCGAAAAAGTTTGCGAATTGCTTAAAAATTCCGAAATTCGCGCTTCCGTCGACGCGCGTAACGAGACCCTCGGCAAGAGGATAAGGGAAATCTCCCTGCTCAGGGTGCCTCTGATTGCGATAGTCGGCGAAAAGGAAGTAAACGAGGGCACTGTCTCCGTGCGTCGCGAAGGCGTCGACCAGGGCAGCATGCCTGCAGATAAATTTGTTGAATACATCAAGTCGGCCATAGCCGACGAGCTAAAGGATTAGGAGGAACAAGCCATCGCATTGCCTTACAAGCCGAAGCCCGCGGGCTTCAATCCGGGAGGACGCAGACCGGATCCTCGTCAGATGCGCAAGCGCGACGAGAACGAACTGAACATCAACGAGCAGATCACGGCCCGTGAAGTACGCCTCGTGGGAGACAACATCCCCGAGCCCGGTGTATATCCGATAGCCAGGGCCATGCAGCTGGCCGATGAGCTCGAACTTGATCTGGTGGAGATCAGCGACAAGGCGGATCCCCCGGTTTGCAAGATCCTGGACTACCAGAAGTATCTCTATCAGCGCAGGAAGAAGGCGAAGGAGATGAAGTCCAATGCCGCCAAGGTCGTGATAAAGGAGATACGCTTCGGGCCCAACACGGACGAGCATGACTTCCAGTTCAAGCTCAAGCACGCCAGAGGTTTCCTCCAGGAGGGCTCGAAGGTCAAGGCCTCGATCTTCTTCCGCGGACGCTCGATAATGTTCAAGGACCAGGGAGAGAAGCAGCTGCTCAGGTTTGCCGTAGAACTGGAGGATCTCGGACATGCCGAGAACATGCCGGTGCTCGAGGGCAAGCGTATGACGATGATGATTGCCCCCAACAAGAAAAAGTAGGGGATCTTATATTAACAACTATTAATTTTCAAACAAATGGCAAAGCTTAAGACCAATTCCGGTGCCAAAAAGCGCTTCACGCTTACCGGATCGGGAAAAATCAAGAGGAAGCATGCTTACCACAGCCACATCCTCACCAAGAAGACCAAGAAGCGCAAGAGAAACCTTGACCACTTCGCCCTCCTCGAGAAGGCGGACTACGCAAGGGTAAAAGAATTGTTGGTTCTCTAAAAGTATTGAATTATGCCTAGATCAGTCAATTCAGTAGCCTCAAGGGCACGCCGCAAGAAGATTCTCAAGAGAACCCGCGGTAATTTCCTGTCAAGAAAGAATGTCTGGACAGTAGCCAAGAACACCTACGAGAAAGGTTTGACCTACGCCTACCGCGACCGCAAGGCCAAGAAGCGCAACTTCCGCGCCCTCTGGATCCAGAGGATCAACGCGGCTGCACGCCAGTACGGCATGTCATACTCGCAGTTCATGGGCAAGCTCAACGCCGGCAACATCGGACTCAACCGTAAGGTGCTCGCCGACCTCGCGATGAACAACCCCCAGGCGTTCGAGGCGATAATCAACTCTGTAAAGTAAGCTGTTTGAAGTGAAGTGGAAGGAGTTCACCTCGAACAAGTGGACAAAGTTCACATTCTGGGCTTTGCTCTATCTTGCGTGGGTGATCTGGCTTGGAAACTTCTGGTGGCTCTTCGGCCTCGTCGTCGTGTTCGACGCGACGGTCACGCAGAAAGTTCACTGGAACTTCTGGAAGAAGCGCTATAAGGAAGGGGAGAAGCACAGTTCGTGGAACGACTGGCTCGATGCCGTGATATTCGCGGTGATAGTCGTGACCTTCGTCAACATCTTCTTTTTCCAGGCATTCAGGATTCCTTCCTCGTCGATGGAGAGGACTCTCTATACCGGCGACCGGCTGTTCGTGAGCAAACTCGCCTACGGCCCCCGGGTTCCGCAGACTCCGCTCACTATCCCGTTCACGCACAACGTATTCTTCGGTAAGGAGTCGTATTCGACCCTTATCCAGAAACCCTACCGCAGGCTCAAGGGCTTCCGGGAGGTTCAGAGAGGCGACTGCGTGGTGTTCGGGTTCCCGCACGGGGATACGGTGCTGAGGAACGCCCCCTCGGAGGACTACTACACCCTCGTCCGGGTTTTCGGCAGGGACAAGGTCCGTTCGATGGGAGAGATCGTCGCGCGTCCGGTGGACAAGAAAGACCACTATGTGAAGCGCTGCGTGGCCCTGCCGGGCGACACCCTCGAGGTCAGGGACGGACTCGTATGGATCGACGGCGTGCAGCAGGAGGTCTATCCCGGCGTGCAGCTGTCGTACAGGGTCAGGACAAACGGGCAGAGGATCAACCCGAAGATCATAGAGGATCTCGGACTGAACGTGTCGGAACTCGTATACGACCCCCTGCTTCCCGGTTATCCGGCGATGTACCTTACCTCGGAGATGCTGCAGCGCGTCAGGGAACTTCCCAACGTGGTCGGCATCGAGGACAACCTCGACAGGGACGCTTCCATGAGCAGCCTCGAGATATTCCCCTTCAGCGAGAATTTCGCCTGGACCAGGGATTTCTACGGCCCGCTCCGGATTCCCTCGAAGGGCTCGACGGTGAAGCTGACCGAGGAGAACCTTCCGCTCTACGAAAGGATAATCTCGGTCTACGAGCACGGAGATGCCGCGCAGGCGTTGCGCGACGGAGAGTACACCTTCAAACAGGACTATTATTTTATGATGGGAGACAACAGGCACAATTCCCTCGATTCGAGATATTGGGGATTCGTTCCTGAAGACCATATAGTCGGAAGACCTATGGTCATATGGCTCTCTACGGACCAGGGAAAGGGCTTTCCCAAGAATATCAGGTGGGACAGATTCCTGAAATTTGTATAGGTTTCCATTTGGAAATCAAAAAATTATCAGCGATATTTGCAACCCTGTCGTTAGAAAAGAAATAAAAAGAAATATCATGGCAAAAGTTTGTCAAATAACAGGAAGGAAGAGGATGAAAGGCAACAACGTTGCCCATTCCAAGCTGCGCACCAAGCGCGACTTCTCTCTCAACCTCAAGAAGAAGCGCTTCTGGAGCGAGGAGGAGCAGAGGTACGTTACCCTCAAGGTTTCTTGCAAGGGTATGAGGATTATCGAGAAGAACGGCCTCGAGGCCACTCTCCGCGATGCCCAGAAGAAAGGACTGATTAACCTTGTTTAATTTTTATCGTTATGGCAAAGAAAGCAAAAGGAAACAGGGTGCAGGTCATCCTCGAGTGCACCGAGCAGAAGGCTAGCGGTGTGCCTGGAATGTCACGCTACATTACGACCAAGAACAAGAAGAACACTCCCGACCGTCTCGAGCGCAAGAAATACAATCCCTACCTCAAGAAGGTCACCGTTCACCGTGAAATAAAATAATCAGAGAGGAGATTGAATTATGGCAAAGAAAGCAGTCGCAACGTTTGCAGCCAAGGCCGGTGCCAAGAGTATGGTAAAGTGCATACGTATGGAGAAGTCGCCCAAGACGGGCGCCTATGTCTTCTCTGAGCAGCTTGTGGAGGCCGACAAGGCCAAGGATTTCTTCGCAGCCAAGAAGTAATCCGCCGCTATGGATGCTTTAAGGGAGGTCCCGGGTTCCGGTGCCTCCTTTTTTTGACGAAATAATTACTATCTTTGTCCAGATATGGCAATCAGTTTTCTACAGAGGATAAAAAGGGCGGTCGTGGGCCGGTCCAGGGTCGACGACGAGACTCTCGACCTTATGGAAGAGGCTCTGGTCGAATCCGATATGGGGGTCGATACCACCCTCAAGATCATAGACAGCCTTCAGGACAGGGTGGCATCCGACAAGTATATGTCTTTCGACGAGCTCGTCGGTATTCTCAGGGACGAGATATCCCGTCTCATAGACGACGATGCCGTGCCTTTCGACTTCTCGAAGAAGCCGTATGTGATGCTCGTCGTGGGCGTCAACGGCGTAGGCAAGACTACCACGATAGGTAAGATGGCCTCGATGCTGCGCTCCCAGGGGAAGAAGGTCGTGCTCGGAGCCGCCGACACCTTCAGGGCGGCTGCCGTAGACCAGCTTACGATCTGGGCGGAGAGGGCAGGGGCCGACATAGTCAAGCAGGCTATGGGGGCTGATCCTGCCTCGGTCGCTTTCGACACGGTCAAGGCTGCCGTGGCAAGGCAGGCGGATGTCGCGATCATCGACACTGCCGGACGCCTGCACAACAGGATAGACCTTATGAACGAGCTCACCAAGATACGCAACGTGATACGCAAGGTCGTCCCCGACGGCCCCCACGACGTGATGCTCATCCTCGACGCCTCCACAGGCCAGAACGCGTTCCAGCAGGCCAAGGAGTTCTCCCGCGCCACCGATGTCACTTCGCTGACCATAACGAAGCTTGACGGCACCGCGAAGGGAGGCGTGGTGGTAGGCGTATCGGACCAGTTCCATATTCCCGTCAAGTTCATCGGGACGGGAGAGGGTATCGGCGACCTTGAAGTGTTCAACAAGAGTGACTTCGTGCAGAAACTCTTTTCTGCGGACGATTTGAGATAAAAAAGACTATACGATATGAAGCTCAGTTACAATTGGCTTAAAGACTATTTGAAGTGCGACCTCAGCCCCGAGGCTGTCGCGGAGGCCATGACCTCCATAGGTATCGAGGTGGATTCCGTGGAGCAGCAGGACCAGATCCCCGGCGGCCTTGCCGGTGTGGTCGTGGCGGAGGTGCTGGAATGCACGGCTCATCCCGATTCGGATCATCTGCATATCACCAGGGTCAGTACCGGAGAGGGGGAACCCCTTACCGTCGTCTGCGGTGCTCCCAACGTCGCCGCGGGACAGAAGGTGCTGCTTGCACAGATAGGGACGGTGCTTCCCGGCGACTTCAAGATCAAGAAATCGAAGATACGCGGCGTGGAGTCTATGGGGATGATATGTGCCGAGGACGAACTGGGCATAGGCACGGGCCATGAGGGGATAATGGTGCTCCCCGACGATGCCGTCGTAGGCATGAGCGCGAAGGAGTATCTCGGGCTCGAGACCGAGGCCGTCATAGAATACGAAATCACCGCCAACAGGGTAGACGCCGCCTCGCACTGGGGCGTCGCCAGGGATCTGTACGCCTATCTGAAGCACAACGGGATTCCCTGCGAACTCGTGCTGCCCGATGTCAGCTCTTTCAGGGAAGGCGAAGGCGAGGGCCTCGAAGTCGAAGTGCTCGACCACGACGGCGCCCCCAGATATACGGGCATTACGATCCGCGGCCTCAAGGTGACGGAATCTCCCCAGTGGCTCCAGAAGAAGCTCAGGAGCATAGGACTGCACCCCATAAACAATGTGGTGGACATATCCAATTTCGTGCTCTTCGAACTCGGACAGCCCCTGCATACCTTCGATGCCGACAAGGTGCATGGCGGAAAGGTCATAGTCCGCAGGGCGGCCGAGGGCGAGCCCATAAGGACTCTCGACGGGGCGGACCGCAAGCTCCGTGCTTCCGACATGGTGATAGCCGACGACCGCGGCCCGATGTGCATAGCCGGAGTGTTCGGCGGCGAGGAGAGCGGCGTGAGCGGCTCGACATCGAGCGTGTTCGTGGAGAGCGCGTATTTCGATCCCGCGTCCGTCCGCAAGACCGCCAAGACCCAGACTCTCCAGACCGACGCCTCGTTCCGCTACGAGCGCGGCGCGGATCCCTCGATATGCATCTACGCCCTCAAGAGGGCCGTCAACCTGATACTCGAGTGCGCCGGAGGCGAGGTGTGCGGCAAGATACGCGAAGTCTGCCCCGAGCCGCCCGCAAGGAAGCGCATAGAGCTCGACTACGGCCGCATAGAGAAGTTCGCCGGCCATGCCATAGGCCATGACGCCATAGAAAGGATACTGGAATATCTCGGCTACGAGTTCTTCGAGAAGACACCCGGCGGCGCGGTGGTGGGCGCCCCGACCTATATGGTCGACGTGTACAGGGAGTGCGACGTGGTTGAGGAGATACTCCGCATCTACGGATACAACAACATCCCCCTGCCCCGCCACATGAAGATGTCGGTGAACTCCAGCCCGAAGCCCGACCCGGAGAAGATGCGCAACCTTATCTCTGACTTCCTGGCGTCGAACGGATTCGTGGAGACGATGAACAACTCCCTGACCAAGGGCGACTACTATAAGGATCTGGCTACCTGGCCTGCGGAGAAGAGCGTGCATATACTCAACCCCCTGAGCCAGGATCTCAACGTGCTCAGGCAGTCTCTGATTCCCGGTGGGCTCGAGACCGTTGCCTACAATATCAACCGCCAGAGGCCCTATCTGAAGATATTCGAGTACGGCGGCGTGTATGCCAGGATACCCGGAAAGAATCCCCAGACTCTGGAGGGGTACGAGGAGCACCAGTGCTTCTGCCTGATGATGTCGGGCACGCCCGAGAAGTCGTGGAGGAACGAGCCCGCAAAGAGCGACTTTTTCCTGCTCAAGGGCTATCTCGAACTCCTGTTCAAGCGTTTCGGCGCCGACATCTACCAGATGTGGACGGACGCCGCTCCTGAGGACATATTCTCCGAAGGACTTACCTACAAGCTGCCCGGAAGCGGGCAGGTGCTTGCCGTCATGGGCACGGTGAATCCCGCGCTCGCGCGCAGGTTCGGCGTGAAGCAGGCCGTATATGCCGCGGAAATCAACTGGACCTCGCTCTTCGAACTGATAAAAAGGGACAAGGTGGGCTATACCGAGCTTCCCAAGTTCCCCGAGGTGCGCCGCGATCTCGCGCTGCTGCTCGACGAGGGCGTCAGCTATGCGGCTCTCCGCAGCGCCGCCTTCAAGCAGGCGAAGAAACTGCTCAGGCAGGTCGGCCTGTTCGATGTGTACAGGGGCGACAAGATACCCGAAGGTAAGAAGCAGTATGCGATGAGCTTCGTAATCCAGGACAGCGAGAAGACCCTCACCGACCAGGATACCGAAAGGGTCATGGACAGGATACTCGACTGCTTCCGCAAGGATTTCGGTGCACAGCTGAGGTAGGACCGTGGGCCGCATCCTTGGGCATATCGTTGCTGCGGCAGCCGTGCTGCTCTGCGCTTTCGCCTGTTCGCAGAAGGCGAGGGTGATTCCGGAGAAGCAGCTGGAGGACCTGTACATAGACATGTTCATAGCCGACCAGTGGCTGCGCGACCATAACGATTTCCAGCTTGCCGCCGACACAAGCCTTTTCTTCGACCCTATCTTCGCGGAGCACGGGTATACTTTCGAAGACTACGACGCCACGCTGAAATACTATACCGCAAGGCCGGAGGTTTTCTCGGAACTGATGACGCGCGTGTCAGACAGGCTGTCTGCCATGGGCGGAGAGCTCGTGGAGCGCGGCAACGAACATGCGATGATCATCAGGGAGAACAGGCTCAACGAGGCCGACTACCGTCCATACGGCTTCGACCCTGCAGCCCTCCCGCTGGAGTTCCTGCGGATCTACGACAGTGTCCACACGGCGCCCCCGCTTGTAGACCTGCCCGAGGCGGCCGACACTTCGGAGACCGTGAAGGCTGTGCTGCCGGCAGACGGAACTCACAGGCCGGGCGTGCTTCAGGTCCGGAAAGAATTGAAAGACTGACGAAACCAATAATCGATAGTTGCTATGGAGTATTTGCAGAAATACGGCTATGTCCCTTCAGCTGAAGGGATAGCCTCCAATATCCAGACGATTGCGGCGAACCTGCCCGATCCCTGTTCTCCCGAGATACTCAAGACCTGCTTCTCGCTTATGGATCTCACGACTCTGAGGACCAACGATACCGAGGAGACGGTCAAGTCTCTGGTGGAGAAGGCGAACGGCATAGCGGATGCCTTCCCGGGCTACCCGCTGCCCGCCTCGATATGCGTATATCCCAATTTCGCCCATGTGGTGGCGGGATGCAGGAAGGATCCTGCCCTGCATGTGACCACGGTGGCCGGATGCTTCCCCTCGTCCCAGAGCTTTCCCGAGGTCAAGGCCCTCGAATGCCGCAAGGCGGTGGAGGACGGCGCCGACGAGGTGGACATCGTCCTTTCGCTCGGAAACTTCCTTGCCGGGGACGAGAAGGCCGCCCATGACGAAATCGTGCTTCTCAAGTCCGCGATAGACGCCGAGGCCGCCCGTCTCGGCCGCAAGGTGGTGCTCAAGGTGATACTCGAGACAGGACTTCTCGTAAGCCCCGAACTTATCGCCGAGGCGTCGTTCCTGGCTATGGAGGCCGGAGCCGACTTCATCAAGACCTCTACGGGCAAGGTGGATGTGAACGCCACTCCCACCGCCGCCTATGTGATGTGCGAGTGCATCAGGAAATATCACGAACTTACGGGACGGAAAGTAGGATTCAAGGCCGCAGGCGGCATATCTACCGCCAAGGACGCCCTCTGCTACTATTACATCGTGCTTTCTGTGCTCGGAGGGGAGTGGCTGTGCAAGGATCTCTTCCGCTTCGGCGTGAGCAGGCTCGGCAACAGCCTCGTAAGTGCGATAGAGCAGAAAACCGTGAATTATTTCTGATTTTTGAAGAATCTTTTCTTGACGGAGGACGGGAAAATGCCTTGCGGGCGCTTTTCCGTCCCTCTTTTATGTCCAGTCCTGCAAGATAAGCGCTTAATCTGAAGATAATCCGCTCGTTTGTCTCATCTTTGCCACCGGACATTAAACTTGCTTGACTATGAAAAACTTCATTTTTACCTTGTGTGCGCTGCTGCCGCTTTCGGGCTGCGTAGGCAGCTACATCAATTCCGCGTCGGAGATCGTCGATATTGAGGGAGTCCCCGCCGCCGAGGGGATGATAGTGCTCGGAGAGAGGCTGGAAGACCCGTATGCCGTCGAGAACATATCCGCCGCCCTCGCCTCCCTCTACCCGACCAAGGCCGACAGGGTGGTCGTCGACCCTACCGACCTGTATGTGCGCTTCCTGCCCGAGGACGACGGGCAGTATGCAGTGCTGGAGTCTCTGGGTCTGACGCTCTACGACCACCCCGTGGACTACGAGATCGTCCGTGACGGCGACTATTATCACGACCCTTCGGTCGCGGAGGACGACATTACCTGGCAGTACACCGTGGTTCCGGTGGACTTCGACTTCCCGGAGGGGATAAGGTACGAGCTGCTGCACGAGTGCTATCTGCCCGATAACGCCCCGGCGACCAAATCTGACGGAATCGACTGGAGCCTGGTGGAGGACGAAGCGTACAGGCTTACGGGCAACGGCGGCCTGCTGGAGCCGGAAGGGACCAGGGCGTCGGGAGGAGGAAGCGTGCCTTCGGGACAGATATGCATAGAAGATACCGCATCCGGAGCTGTCGAGGGTGTGAAGGGCGTGAAGATCTCGTGCAACAGCTTCGTGAAGTTCGACAATGCCTTCACCGACGGGGAAGGGCGGTACAGCATGAGCAAGAGCTTCAATTCCAAGAAGGTGCGCTACCGCCTGGTGTTCAAGAACAGGCACGGCTTTGCCCTGGGCTTCAACCTGATATTCGCTCCCGCCTCCAGTTCGACTCTCGGACGCGCTCCCTCGTCCGGACTCAGCATGACGCTCGGCCGCCAGACCGAGAGGAGGCTCTACTCGCGCTGCGCCGTGAACAACGCCGCCTACGACTACTACGAGCAGTGCGAGGGCGAGAAGAGCTCGATAAAGACCCCGCCGGCGAACCTGAGGATATGGCTGTTCCAGAACCTGCGTTCCAGCAGCGCCGTGATGATGCACCAGGGAGCCGTTGTCGAGGACGGGATCATCAGGAAGTTCCTCAAGGAATATGTACTGCTGCTCAAGATATTCCTGCCCGACATCACCCTCGGACTCTCGGAATGTACGACCTATGCCGACATGTATTCCCGGACCATGCACGAACTGGCGCACGCCAGCCATTATATGGTAGTCGGCAACGAATTCTGGAACAAGTACATAAACTATGTGATCACATCGTTCGTGACATCCGGCTTCATCACCTACGGAGCCGGGACGGAAGAGAACCACGGCTATTGCGAGGTCAGCGAGATGTGGGCCTACTACATGCAGTCGCGCTTGTACAACGACAGATACCCCGCCGATCAGAGGCTTTTCGGCACCGCCTACTGGTTCGCTCCGCAGATATTCTACACCCTTGACGAGAAGGGACTCGACAGATACCGGATCTTCGACGTGCTCGGCGACGACATAGTCGACAGGAAGATACTGCAGAAGAAGATGATAAGCATGTATCCGCAGTTCAAGACAGCGATCAACCAGGCGTTCATAAGGTATAAGTGAAAAGAGACGGAACTATGAGAAACATGATACTTGCGGCGATCCTATTCGCCTTTTCGGCCCTCTCGGCCGCGGGACAGGAGTTCGGAGTGTCTACCAACATCGCCGACTACGCCAACCTCGGCACCCTGAACCTGCAGGCCTCGTATGCGCTCTCTCGCCACTGGAGCCTCGCGGCAGACCTGAAATACAACCCTTTCAGCTATTCGACCCGCGAGGGTACCGTGCGCAACAGGCAGCGTTCCGTGAGCGCCGGAGCCAGGTACTGGCCCTGGCATGCATATTCCGGCTGGTGGCTCTCCGGAGCGCTCAGGTACCAGGAGTACAACACGGCGGGACTGTTCTCCGACGGTTCCACGCAGGGAGACAGGGTAGGCGCATCGTTGGGAGGGGGCTACTCCTATATGCTGACACCCTCGCTCAACCTCGAAGTCGGCGCCGGCGTCTGGAGCGGGTACGACTCCTACGCCGAATATGACTGCCCCGACTGCGGCCGGAAAACCTCTACAGGACAGAAGTTCTTCTTCCTCCCCGCCGAACTCGTGCTGGCGCTGACATATATATTCTGACCGGCACCAGGCGGGCACCCGGCCGATGCCCGGCCGATGCCGGACCGGTGCTGGACTTGCGCTGGAACTGCACAGGAACTGCACTGGGAGGGCATGGACGGGTAACGGATACACAGCCGTCGGGAGACTGTATATCCGAAAAAGCACAAGACCGCATGAGTTATGGGTGGGGAAAAAAGGTAATGTTGCGGATAATTAGTAATGTTGCCGGAAATGTTGCAATCCGCCCGTATGAGCCTTCCCGTATTCTGACCGGAGACACACACGAAAGGCAGATGTAATTACCTGGTTACAGGCCGCCTATGGAAGAAATTGACTGTCTGTTATTTGCAAATAATGCCTGTTCGTAAGTCGGCATTTTTAGACCGACTTACGAACAGGCGCTTCTAAAAATGTGCCCTGGAGAGGCCTGCAAGGCCGTTTTTGCGAACAGGCCGGTTCCAGCTACTTACATCCCGTTGCCATATGTCGTTGCGTGTCGGATGCAGGACGGCCTGCATCGAAAGACATGTTTTCGTGCAGGCCGCCTATGGTTATCTAATGATGATTATTTATCATCTGTTTACATCTTTTTTATTGAATATTGATGATCAATGAACTATAATCTTTCCATGCTTGTTTGTATGTGGTTGCATCGGGGACATATATTTTATAAAGAATCGTATCCCAGCCGCCGGGTTTCGGGAAAACACCGCGGGTGTCTGTCTTACCCGACACTGTTGTCCCGAGTTCAGGCGGGGTAGGATTTAAAATTTTAATCGTTTTAAGATTATCCATGGAAGGCCTTGAACTTCTTGAGTTAAAGGCTCGTCCTCCTATAAATTCGATACTGCTACCAATAGTTACATTTGTAAGTTCCCAACATTCTGTGAATGCAGTTTCTCCAATGGAAGTAACTCCATTCCCAATTATTACATCGGTTAGGCTTCCGCAAGTGGAAAACGCGCCCTCTCCGATTTCCGTTACGCTATCAGGTATAGTAACGGATGTTAAGGAATTGCAAACTTCAAAGGCATGATCTTCGATAATCTTTAATCCATCAGGGAAATTAATGTCTTCCAGACTCTTGCAGTTTGAGAAAGTACTACTCTCAATCACTTCAATCTTATTTCCTTTAAATGTTACTTTTTTTAAAGGTGAGATTCTACTTTCGTCTCCTTCAAAATCGAATGCCCCAGCTCCAATCTTTTCTACATTTTCAGGAATAACAATTTCTGTGAGATTTGTTTTAGAAAATGCAAATTGGTCGATCTCAACAAGGCTCTGAGGTAGTTGTATCGTCTCGATCGTACTGTTGATAAACGCATTGTCTCCGATATATTCTATTCCTTCCGGAAGAACTAAACCCGTTAAGGATTTTTCTCCATTGAATGCAGACATCTCTACTTCCGTCGGCGTTCCTGTGTACGCCCACCTGCCTTCTCCGCTTGCGAAATCGTAAGAGTCGTATTCGGACAAATACTTATAGTCTCTTCCCCAGAAACGGTCCCTTGCACTGAGCTGCTCCGTCGCCGTATAGCTGATATAGTTAATCTTCAGCAGGTCGATTGTGAACTTGCGCATGACCGTGGTCTTGTCGTCGGAGGCGAAGACCAGCACTTCGGTTCCGTCTTCGGCTTCGTCGGCCTTGGCGTCGGGCAGGCTGACAGTAATCTTTCCGCCTGCTGCGGAGAACTTGTAGGGACTGTGGGAGATGCATTCGATTGCTACGGCCGTGGGGTCGGGGGCGTTGAGTTCGTACTCCACGAATACATCGTCGCTGCCGCCGACGGTGTAGGTGACGGCGCTTTGCTTCAGCTCGAACGTGAAGCCTTCGGTGTAGACGGGGATCTTGATCTGCTCGCCGCTTCCGGCGAGAATGAGGGTGATGTAGGCATCGCCGTCGTTGTATACCACGTCTTCGAACATGGAATCTCCGTTCGCGCCGTCAGAGCCCTTCAGGGATTCGAGCCACTCCTCCAGGGTCCCTTGGTAACCGTTCTCCACTGCGAGTTCGTAGGCCGACTTTCCATCGGCGCCGGTTTGTCCGGAAGCGCCGTCATCGCCGATTGCGTAGCCGAGACGGTCCCAGGTCTGTCCGTTGTCGTATGAGACGCACCAGTAGCCGTCTTCGTCTATCTTGAGCTGAGGGGTGATTCCGTCATCGCCCTTCTGCCCGTCGTCGCCGTCGTTCCCGTTGTTGCCGGACTCGCCCTTGAGTGATTCGAGCCACTGCTCGAGGGTTCCTGTATAACCCATCTCCACGGCAAGCTCGTAGGCCGACTTGCCGTCATTGCCGTCGCCACCGTTGAGGGAAGCGAGCCATTCGGCGAGGGTGCCTGTATATCCCATTTCCACCGCAAGCTCGTATGCGGACTTTCCGTCGGCGCCGGTGTTGCCCTTGAGCGACTCGAGCCATTCCTCCAGAGTTCCGGTATATCCCATTTCGACGGCGAGTTCGTAGGCAGACTTGCCGTCTGAACCGGTGGCGCCGTCGCTGCCGTTGAGTGATTCGAGCCACTGCTCGAGGGTTCCGGTATAGCCTTTCTCTACCGCGAGTTCATAGGCTGACTTGCCGTCCCTGCCCTGTGCGGGGATGCGCTTGCCTTCGTCGTCGGTGAGCCATTCTCCGTCGAGGGTCCAGTAGTAGAGCCCGTCGGTGTCTTTCTTCACGCCGATTACCGGAGTCTTTCCGTCATCTCCCTTCTCCCCATCCTTTCCGTGGTAGATAGTGACGGGGCCGCTCTTGCTGAAGTTGATAGTATATCCTATGGTCTCGCCGTTCTCCGTCACGGGTACGATGCCGGTCACGTAGTCGTTGTCCTGCAGGGCCTCGACTATCAGCTGCAGGGCACTGATGTTGGAGTTCATCTGCTCGCAGAGTTCCTCGAGGCGGCTGACGCGCTCTCCGAGGTCCTCGTTCTTGTTCCACATCGCAATCTCGTCATAGCTCGTGCATGAGACGAGGCAGAAAGCCGCAGCGGCCAGTATAGACAGTATCTTTTTCATAAGCTGTTCCGTTTAAAAGTTGAACCCGACCGTCACCGCGAGCCCGCGGGTCTTGACGTTGCTGTATCCTATCATTCCGCTGCCTTCTCCGTAGACGCGGTCTTCCCTGTCTATGTATATGAGGCCGGGCCTGTATGAGACTCCTATGCTGAAGCGTCCGACAAGCACCTCGAGGCCGCAGAACACTCCGAAGTCGTGGCGGGAGAAGCCGCCTGCGTCGCCGAATATGCCCACGCTTTCTCCACCGAACTCACGCGTGCCGCAGAGTCCGAGGGAGTAGTACAGTCCGGCGTAGGGTACGAGTTCGAACCTGTCGTCTACGGATACCGCGTAGTCGAGGGCGACGGGCAGCAGCAGACTGTTCATCACGGTGCGGCTGTCGTCGAAACCGCTGACCTTATAGCCCTTGCGTGCGAACTCCAGGCCGGTGCGCAGGTAGAGCGGTGCCTCGGGTGCTATCCTTATGCGTATGTCCGCCCCCGCGACGAACGAGGGCAGTGCGGACGATGTGAGGCCGTATGATTCCGCCCACGATGCGAGGTAGCCTGCATGGATGCCCCAGATGAAGCGTGCGGGGATTTCCCTGGCGGACGTCTGCGGTTCTGCAGTGGCCGTTACGACAGGCTGCATATATACCGTGTCCTTATGGAATACATAGACGGTATCCGGTTCTGCTGCGGCGGTCTCGTGTGCCGCCGGACCCTGTGCCTCTCCGGCATCCTGCCTCAGCTCGACATATACGGTCGCATCGCTGCGGCGCAGGAGAGGGAAGATGTTCACGAGCATGTACTCGTACGGCCTGCCGCCCCCGAGATCCATGAGCTGTTGCCTGCGGCCGCCTGTTATATTGCCGGCGTCGTCGGTCACCCATACCGGAGTGTTGTCGATAATATCGAGTACCTGCCTGCGTCCGGGCATGTCCTCGTCTGCCGAAACCATTTCGCGGAGCTGCTCCCAGGCTATGCCGTCTCCGCGGGCTTCGATGAGGCTGGTGGGTATTCCGGTGTTGCTTGCGATATATTCCTTAAGCGTGCGGGCCCTGCTTTCCGCGAGGCTTATGTTGCTGTCGTTCCCTCCGTCGGGAGAGGCATACGATGTTATGGTCACCTTTTCAAGTCGGTTCTCGCCGAATGCCGTTCCGATGATGTCAAGCAGCTGCGAGATGCGCTCTCCGTTGTTGCGGAAAGTGGGGTCTACGGCGTCTTTGCCGACGCGGTAGAATATCTTCAGGCTGTCAGTCGTGTTGCCGGCGTGTGATTCCTGCGCCGGGAGCGCAGCCAGCGCCAGTATCGTCAGCAAGACTCTGCCGAAAAGAGAATGCATTGGTCTTTTCATATTATTGCTTTATAATTTTTCTGCCTGCAAATATAATCATTGTCCCGATTTTATGGACAATGATGCTGTGTTTATGGGTTATGATGCCCGAATTTCGGGCTTAGGGAGGAAATACCCGCCGCTTCTGCGGCAGAGAGAAATACGCTTTGCAGATATAGAAAAAAGTTGTATATTTGCAGTCCTCATACGGGCGCGGGTGGCGAAATGGTAGACGCGCTAGTTTCAGGAGCTAGTGTCAATTGCGACGTGTGAGTTCGACTCTCATCCCGCGCACATACAGGAAAGGTGGCCTTCGAGGTCACCTTTCTCCGTTATCGCCTGTCTGCCGGTTGCGGCCTTGCCGGTAGTCTCTATTTCTTGTTATAGTAGATATGGTCTCCTGCCTGCAGGACAGTGTCGCCGCCGGGTATGATGTTGGTGCCGTTCCGCCTTATCAGCAGTATCTGTCCCTCGTCCGGACTGTACTCGCGTATCGTCTGCCCGCATAGCCGGCTTCCCTCCTCGATGTCCCTTTCGGATATGTTTATGGTGTGCTCTCCGGTGCAGGCCTGGGTACAGATTATAGCCGTGTCGCCGCTATGGAGTACGGTGTTGCCGTCCGGGACTTCGTCTGAGCCGTCCGGATGCACCAGCTTGCATATCAGTATGTGCCTGGGCAGGGAGAGTGCGCTCACCTTGCGGGCGTCCCACGAGTCGCCTTCAAGTATGGCAATCTGGCTGAAGGACAGGTCCGTCTCTTCGCTGAAGTCGGTGAAAGTGGTCATCACATCGTTGTCCTTGTCGATTATGTCGAGCTTCCTGGCGACGAAGGGCAGCAGGTAGCCCTGCAGCGAGATTGACAGCAGCACTATGCAGAACACTATGTTGAGGATGTCGTTCTGGATAGTACCGTCGCTGATCGTCGCGAAAATAGCGAAGACTATCGACGAGGCGCCTCTCAGTCCCACGAACGACACGAACAGCTGCTGCCTGAATGGATATCTGCGGAAAGCCGTCAGCACGGGACATACCGCGAGCGGCCGGGCGACGAGCAGCAGGAAGAGGAATATAAGTGCCGATGCCGCTATCACCTTGCCCATTTGCTCCGGCCGTGCGAGTAGCCCCAGCATGAAGAATATCAGCACCTGCATTAGTCCCGTGAGCCCGTCGAAGAAGTTCACCAGGCTCTTCTTGCCTTTCAGCTCGCTGTTGCCGAGCATGAGTCCTACGAGATAGGTGCTCAGGTAGCCGTTGCCGCCGATTAGGGACGGCAGGCCGTAGGCGAACAGCGCGGTGGCGAATATGAAGAGCGAGTCGAAACCGGAGGTGGAGAACCTTATATGTTTCATCGCGTATATGCCGGCCTTGCCTATCAGGAATCCGAGTCCGGCTCCGAACGCTATCTGTGCGAAGAACATCCACGCCACGCTGCCGGCACCCGAACCGGAGCCGTTCAGCAGGGATATCATTATTACCGTGAGCATGTATGAGAACGGGTCGTTCGAGCCGCTCTCGATTTCGAGCAGGGGAGAGAGGTTGTTCTTCAGGCCGAGCTTGTTCGAGCGTAGTATCGAGAATACCGACGCCGCGTCCGTAGAACTGATGACAGCTCCCATAAGCATGCTTTCGATCCAGTCCCACTTGAACACGAAGTGGCAGAAGAGCCCTGTGAGCATGGCTGTCACGACCACTCCCGCGCTGGCGAGTATTCCCGCCGGCAGTGCGGCACTCCTGGCAGTCTTCCAGCGCGTGCCGAACCCGCCGTAGAACATTATGAATATCAGCGCCACGGTGCTGAAGCTCTCGGCGAAGGAATAGTCCTCGAACTTGACGGGGTGCGGGCCGAAGTTGCCCAGCACTATGCCGAGTACTATGAATGCAAGCAGCATCGGCATCCCTATCTTCTGGGATGCGTTGTTAAGTATTACGCAGAGTACTATGACCAATGCTATGAAGCAGAGCAGGAAGTTCAGCATGGCCGGCCATCGTTGTTTTCATCTGCTTCGAGCGCCGCGTTGAATGCCTTGTCTATCTGCAGGAAGAGGTGGTAGTAGGCGTTGTCGCCCAGCTGCGAGTAGCGGCCGACTAGCGCGCGCACCTGGGTCATCAGGTACTTGCCGTCCTTGCGCCATTCGTCAGAGGTGGGACGGATGCCGTCCTTGCGCCTCGCGAAGTCGAGAAACTCCCTCTCGAGGTCTGACGAGTCGAGGTAGCCGAGCAGACTGTCGTAGTCAGAGATGTCGAGCAGTTCCTGCCTGTGTGCGTCGAAATACGCTGAGGCGAAGCGCATCGTGGTGGCCTTGCGGTTGCAGGCTATGTAGAACTGTCCGGCGCGCGTCGTGTCTATGGGCACGAATACGTCGGGCAGGATGCCGCCGTTCTCGACCTTCATGCTGTCGGCTTCGACCATCTCTCCCTCGCCGTAGCGCTTGAGCACTTCATAGTCATAGTCGTCGCTGTAGGGTTTCTGGATGCATCTTCCTGAAGGGGTGTAGAAGCGCGCCACGGTAATGCGCATGCCGGAACCGTCGCTGAAGTAGAACGGCTCCTGCACGAGACCCTTGCCGAACGAGCGCCTTCCGACCAGGAGCGCACGGCCGTTGTCCTGCAGCGCCCCTGCGAGTATCTCGCTCGACGAGGCGGAATTCTCGTCTATCAGCAGTTTCAGACCCAGATTCTGCAGCGGGCCTCGTCCGTCGGCCTTGAACTCCTCCCTCTTGCGGTGCAGCCCCTCCATGTATACTATCTCGTCGCCTTCGTGCAGGAACAGGTTGGCGAGGGTCAGGGCCTGGTCGAGGAAACCGCCGGAATTCTCGCGGATGTCGAGTATCATCTCGGTCATGCCTTCGTCGAGCAGCCCGGCGCTCGCCTTGAGGAATTCCTCTCCCGTGGTCCTCGAGAACTTGGAGAGCCGGACATAGCCGGTGGTGTCGTTCACCATGAACGCGGCGTCCACCGAGTGAGTGGGAATCTTACCGCGCGTGATTTCGAACGGAATGGTCTCCTGTCCGCGCTTCACCGTCACCTCGACCTTGGTGCCGGCCCGGCCCTTCATCCTGCGCACCATGCTGTCCTGGGGGAATCCGACTCCCGCGATGCAGGTCGTGTCTACCTTGATGAGCCTGTCGCCGGGCTGGAGTCCTATCTTCTCGGACGGGCCTCCGGGAATCACCTCTATCACTACGGCAGTGTCGTTGGGCACGTTGAACTGTATGCCTATCCCGTCGAAGTTGCCGGCGAGATCTTCCTCATGCTCCGCCCTTTCCCGGGGTACCATATATACGGAGTGAGGGTCGAGGACGCTCAGGGCCGCCTGGGCCACCGCGTCGGTGACCTTCTTCCTGTCGACCGAGTCCACATAGTTCTCGTCTATGCATCCGAGGACGAGGTTCACCTTTCGCCAGTCTTTCATGCCTGTGCGCATGATACGCGCCTTGTCTGTCACCGTCTGCAGGGTGAGGACGCCGAGCGCACCTATGGCGACGCCCAGCAGGGCTACCATATATGAAGATCTGTTCATCCTTCTGCTAATCTATCTTTTCCACTTCGATGCCGACCCTGCGGAGCAGGTCCACCCCGTCCGTCAGCCTGTATTCGTCCTTATAGACGACTCTCCTTATGCCTGCCTGGATTATCAGCTTCGAGCATTCTATGCAGGGAGCCGCCGTCACATACAGGGTCGCTCCCTCGGAACTGTTGCCGGACTTGGCGACCTTGGTTATGGCGTTGGCCTCCGCATGCAGCACATACGGCTTGGTGATGCCGTTCTCGTCCTCGCAGATGTTCTCGAAGCCCGAGGGGGTGCCGTTGTATCCGTCGGAGATGATCATCCTGTCCTTGACGAGCAGGGCGCCCACCTTGCGGCGCTTGCAGTAGGAGTTCCCGGCCCATATTTCGGCCATGGCCATGTATTTCTCGTCGAACTTATTCATTTGTCCTCTGGTAAAGGTAGCGCTTGATGCTGCGCTTGGGAGTGCGTTCGAAGTCTTCGGGAAGGAACTCTATCCTGCTTATCTGCGCATAGTTGGGAAGATGCGCGTTAATTTCGGGCAGGCCGTCCGCGATGCGCTTCTCGAGCTGCTCGGGGCTCAGTCCGTCCAGCTCGGCGAGGTGGTAGTCGGGATATACGAGGGCGGTGAGGCCGACCTTGTCCTGTATCACGAGGGAGTCTACCACATAGGTGACGTTGTTGATTACGGCCTCGAGCTCCTCAGGATAGATGTTCTGTCCCGACGGGCCGAGTATCATGCATTTCGAACGTCCCCTGAGGTAGAGGTAGCCGTCCTTGTCGACTATGCCCATGTCGCCGGTCCTGAACCATCCGTCTTCGGTGAAGACGCCGGTGGTGGCCTCTTCGTTCTTGTAGTATCCGAGGAACACGTTGTCTCCCTTGACCTGTACCTCTCCGGGAACGGTGTAGGGATCGGGGGAGTCGATGCGCAGCTCGCACCCGTCTATGGGCCTGCCGCACGAGCCTTCACGCGACTTCCACCATTTGGCGTAGGTGATGAGCGGCGCGCATTCGGTCATTCCGTAGCCTACGGTGAAGGGGAAGTGCATGCGGCGCATGAAATGCTCCACTTCGGGGTTGAACGCCGCCCCGCCGAGTATCACCTCCTCGAAACGGCCGCCGAACGCGGTTATCATCGCGTTACGTATTTTCTTGAGTATCAGCTGGTCTACTATCGGTATGCGCATGAAGGCCTTGTGTCTGTCGACGACGGGCTTCACCTGGCTCTTGTAGAGCTTCTCGATAATCAGCGGCACGGCTATGATCACGTCCGGATGAATTTCGGAGAATGCCTTCATTATGACCTTCGGGCTGGGCGTGCGGGTGAGGAAGTGCACGTGCGCGCCTATGGTCATCTCGAACAGGAACTCGAACATCATGCCGTACATGTGCGCCGAGGGCAGCATGGCCACCACTTCGGACTCGCAGTTCATCTGGGGCTCGGCGACGTTGGCAGCGAACCAGATGTTGATGTAGAGCGCGCGGTAGGGAATCATCACGCCTTTCGAGAATCCTGAAGTGCCCGAGGTGTAGTTTATCAGGGCCAGTTCGTCGGCAGAGTCTTCGTAGAAGTCGAGGTCGTCAGGACGGATTCCTTCGGGGTGCTTCTGTGCGAACGCTCCTACGATGGATTCCCGGACCTCCCCGGCATCCTGACCTTTGTAATAAAGGAACTGGAAGTCCGTCATCTGCACCACCGCTTCGAGCCCGGGCATCTCCGTCTCTGAGAGACCCTCCCACATGACCTCGTCGACGAACAGGACCCTGGCGTCGGAATGGTTGACGAGATAGTGGATGTTTTCGGGCTTGAACTCGTGGAGTATGGGCACCGGAACGGCTCCGTAGCTTAATGACGCGAGGAAGCACACTCCCCAGTTGGCCTGGTTGCGCGAGCATAGCGCGACCTTGTCGCCCTTGACAAGCCCGCACTTTTCGAAGGCTATGTGCAGAAGCTCTATCTTCTGGGCTATGTCCTTGTATTTAAGGGTTATACCCTCGTAGTTCGACAGGGCGTCCCTGTCCCAGTTGTTGCGTATGCTGCTCTCCAGCAGCTTGTTTACTGATTTGAATTCCATATTCTGATTCCGTTTTTGTCCCAGGCCATTATGCGGCCGGAACTCGATATTACGAAATGGCCGGGTCTTGAATGCCATTCCAGCCTTTCCTGTCTGTCGTCCTGCGCAGGGGCGAGCGCCTGCACGTCGGCCTCGCTGCCTATTATGTACCAGCCCCGGCTGCATGCTATCGCGGAGTCATCCCTTAGCCTGAATGCCGAGCCGTAGAGGGCATGGACGAAACCGGGGTAGGGGTTGGTGCGGACTCCGAAGTCTTCGGCCTTCTTTGCCGGACGCAGGAACACGGCCTTGTGCCCGTTCGAGACGACCAGTCCTATTTCCTTGAAATCAATCTCTTTCTCCCAGTCGAGGGGACTTTTCCCGCAGTTCTTCCCGAGGACTTCCAGATGCCTTCTGTATGAGCTGAGCCTGACTTCTGCGTCGAGGTACCCTTCGTAGGCGGCCCTGAATCCTTCAGGAAGGGCGAGCGCGACGACGGTCTCCGTTCCGGCAGGAAGCACTTCGCCGAGGCGTATCCTGCTTTCGGGCAGAGAACCCAGCATCTGGTAGTAGCAGATGCCTGCGGGGTAAGGCGTCGGAATGACCTCGACTGTCCCGTCCCCTTCCGGTACGAATGTGGTCCACTGGGCCGCGGTGTGCAGGAAGTCGCTAATCGCACCGGCCGCATAGACGCCTTCGAGAAGGGTCATGCCGGGCAGGCGGCGTGCTCCCGAGTTGCGCATTACCGTCATTTGCGAGGCTCCGTGTGCGGCGAACGCGGCCTGCCTGAAGTTCTCGGCGTCCAGTATCGAGCGCCCCTCGCCTATGTGCCTCCGGGCTACCCTCATCTGGGGGCTGGACGGAGTTATTATCAGCGCGCCTTCTCCCTCTTCGAGGGCCGGGGCGTCGGGAATGAACTCGACTTCCAGGCCTTTCGCGCGTGCGAGGCCCATAGTGCCGTTCAGCGCGGATGTGGAGTCCTCGGCCTCACGGCTCCTTATCGGGGCGAGGGTGAGCACGGGCACCGTCGAACCGTTGAAGCACAGCGACAGGGCCAGTCCCGTGCGCAGCCTTTCGAGTCCGAGGCCGTCGAACACGCTTGACGAGTCGATGCATGGCGGGAGGTGCCTGCTGCTTTCGGAGTATGTGACGCTCAGCGCGTCGGAAGGGACCGTGGACAGCACCTTTGCGGCTCTGTCCCAGCCTGCGGGTTCTCCCGACCCGTCGCCGGAGCCGCATCCCGTGCAGAACAGGGCGGCCGCAAGCAAGGCGATATGGCGCGGTTTGAGCATATACTTGCAAAGATAACAAATATTTCCGTTATGATTTTCCGCGGAAATCCGTAACTTTGCGCGATTCAAGAAGTATATGCAGGAAATAAGGAACATTGCGATTATCGCCCACGTAGACCACGGCAAGACCACTCTCGTGGACAGAATGATTTATCAGGCGAACCTTGTACGCCAGCCTGAAAATCTCGGACAGCTGATACTTGACAACAACGACCTGGAGAGGGAGAGGGGAATCACTATCCTCGCCAAGAATGTGTCGGTACTGTACAAAGGCGTCAAAATCAACATTATAGATACTCCGGGCCATAGCGATTTCGGAGGAGAGGTGGAAAGGGTGCTGAACATGGCCGACGGCGTGCTGCTGCTCGTGGACGCGTTCGAGGGCTGCATGCCCCAGACCCGTTTCGTGCTCCAGAAGGCCCTGCAGATGGGCAAGAAGCCCGTCGTCGTGATAAACAAGGTCGACAAGCCCAACTGCCGTCCCGACGAGGTGCAGGAGGAGGTGTTCGACCTGATGTGCAACCTCAACGCCACCGACGACCAGCTCGACTTCACCACTGTTTACGGCTCTGCCAAGCAGGGTTGGATGTCGCTTGACTGGAAGAAGCCCGGCACTGACATCACCCCGCTCCTCGACACCATACTCGAGGTCGTTCCCGCGCCGCAGGTAGTGGAGGGAACGCCCCAGATGCTCGTGACCTCGCTCGAATATTCGCCATATGTGGGCCGTATAGCCATAGGCAAGATCACCCGCGGCTCGCTCAAGACCGGCCAGCAGGTGAGCCTGTGCAAGCGCTACGACGTGGTGCAGAAGCAGAAGATCAAGCAGCTCATGGTGTTCGAGGGCCTGGGCAAGGCCAATGTCGACGAGGTACGCTGCGGCGACATCTGCGCCGTGGTCGGAATCGACGGCTTCGAGATCGGCGACACCATAGCTGACTACGAGAACCCCGAGCCGCTCGCGCCTATCGCGATAGACGAGCCCACGATGAGCATGCTCTTCACTATCAACAATTCTCCCTTCTTCGGCAAGGACGGCAAGTTCGTGACGTCCCGCCACATCAAGGAGAGGCTCGACAAGGAGCTCGAGAAGAACCTCGCGCTCAGGGTCAAGCCCGGCCTCACCGCCGATTCGTTCGTGGTCTACGGCAGGGGAGTGCTGCATCTGTCGGTGCTCATCGAGACCATGCGCAGGGAGGGCTTCGAACTCCAGGTGGGTCAGCCCAAGGTACTCGACAAGACCATAGGCGGACAGAGGTGCGAGCCTATAGAGGAGCTCTCTATCGAGGTGCCCGAGCAGTTCGTGGGTGCCGCTATCGAGATATCCACCCGCCGCAAGGGTGCCCTGATACACATGGAGCCGCGCGGCGACCGTACCCTGCTCGAGTTCGAGATCCCGACGAGGGGTCTTATGGGGCTCCGCTCCAACCTGCTCACCGCGAGCCAGGGAGAGGCGATAGTCGCGCACCGCTTCAAGGAGTACCAGCCTTACAAGGGCGAGATCGAAAGGCGCAGCAACGGTTCCCTCGTGTCGCTCGAGACGGGCGTTGCCGTTGCGTACTCGATGAACAAGCTGCTCGACCGCGGCCGTTTCTTCGTGGAGCCCGGCGAGGAGATATATGCGGGTCAGGTAGTGGGCGAGCATACCCGCGAGAAAGACCTCAATATCAATATCTGCAAGACCAAGAAGCTCACCAACGTGCGTGCCGCAGGCTCTGACGAGAAGATAGTGCTGCCTCCCGCAATCAAGTTCTCTCTCGAGGAAGCCCTCGAGTACATACAGGAGGACGAGCTCGTGGAGGTGACCCCTCACTACATGAGGATACGCAAGATTCTGCTCGATCCGCTGGCGAGAAAAAGAAATAGCGAGAACGAAGATTGATTATCTTAAATATTTTTACTACCTTTGCAATCCTTTATTGTCAGACTTGCTGATTTGCCGAAAGGGCGCAGCCTGCTGGAACTGTCCTTCGGCCGTGAGTTCTTTGATTCGTTCGGTAATTCCGAGGTTCTGGACGCAGACCTGAAGGCGGTCCTGCATGTCGACAACCACTCCTTGACCGTGGATGTCGCCTGCGAGATTTCCGGAAGCGTCACCGTCGAGTGCGACAGGTGTCTCGAAGACCTTGAAATACCGGTGGAGACCTCGTTCGAGGAAAGTTACGCTCCGCAGACGGACGAGCTTGACCTTAGTCAGGACATATATGACTATATTCTTGTCTCGCTCCCCATGCAGAGGGTACATCCCGACGGTGGGTGCAACGGAGAGACGATAAAGTATTTGAGTAAATAAATTAAAAGATAAGAACATGGCACATCCGAAACACAAACTTTCAAAGCAGCGTAGGGACAAGCGCCGTACCCATGATTTCGCGCCCGTCCCGACCCTCGCAACCTGCCCCAACTGCGGTGCTACCGTGATCTACCATCGCGTATGCCCCGAGTGTGGCTACTACAGAGGACGTCAGATCATCGTCAAGAACGCTGAGTAAGAGACGCTTTCGAGACCGGATGCCGGCCTCACGGTCCCTTAGTTCAACGGATAGAACGAAGGTTTCCTAAACCTTAAATACAGGTTCGATTCCTGTAGGGACTACAAAAAGACGACCCGGAAACGGGCCGTCTTTTCTGTTGTCTCCGTACATCTGCGCCGTTACTGCGGGACTGAGGAGTCGTTACCCGGCAGCCTGACGGGACCGTGGCCTCTCCTCATGCGGTTCACGAGTACGGGCTCGTTGTTCTCGTCGTGCGTGGGCATTCCGTAGCGGTTCGAGAGCATGCTCTTCGTACGCAGAGAGTCGATAGGCATGTTCAGCGGCCTCACGCCGTCGGGCAGCGGCCTGCCTGAGAAAGTCTGGAAATATCCTATGCAGGCGTCCCTCCACCACTCGGCGTCGTTCTTCTGGATGTCGAGCTTCTTCTCCACCTCCTTGAAGATATCTTCGCTTACATATGGTCTCAAACTCTCCCAGGTCTTCTGGTAGCCTTCGACCGCGCTTATTCCGTCGTCGTAGTGGCGGCAGAGTTCGTCCCATAGCGTGCTTCCGTCCTTCATCTTATAGTCCCAGGGGACATGGTGGAACCAGAGGAGCAGGTTCTCCGGGCAGGTCTCGAGCGAATTGTACATCGATGCGAGGGGCTCGTTGTACTGGTCGACATTGCGTGTGCCGTTGCGCGTGCGGTCGAATCCTATGCCTTCGGCGTCTGCCTTGTGGTAGAACACGGGCGACCAGTCGCGTCTCGAGCTGGTCTCCCAGGGGCCGGGCCCGTAGTGCGAGCCGGCGAAGATGTGGTGAAGTCCGAGAGGCATGGAGTAGCTGACGGTGGTCTCGCGTGAGCTCATCATTATGTCCTCGACGGGGCGGATGAACTTCTTGTCGAACGCCTTGTCGCTCATTCCGTCGGGCTTCTTGAAGGTCTGGCGCACCCATTCGTCGGCAATCCTTTCAGAGCTGAGCGTGGGATCCCATGCGAGACGGCCGAAGGCGTACCAGTTGGACTGGGCGAATATGTATCCGCTGAAGTTCCTGTCCTGTCCTGTGTTCGCGACGCCGGCGATACCCTTGACCATCTTCGCTACGGTAGAGCCCTCTCCGTCGCGGTAGGTGTCGCTGTCGAGGCACTCCTCATACAGCGGGGCGAGGTACACGAGGTGGTTGGAGAATCCGAGGTATTCCTGGGTTATCTGGAACTCCATCATCATGGGAGTCTCCTTGAGGCGTCCGAAGAGCGGGCTGAACGGCTCCCTGGGCTGGAAGTCGATAGGCCCGTTCTTTATCTGGACCATTACATTGTTGTCGAACTTGCCGTCGAGAGATTCGAACTCGTCGACTGCCTGGCTCGCCCTGTCGGAGCTGACGGGGCTGTAGACGAACGCCCTCCACATCACTATGCCTCCGTGGGGCTTGAGCGCCCTTGCCAGCATGTTCGCACCGTCGGCGTGCGTGCGTCCGTAGTCCTGGGGACCTGCCTGGCCCTCGGAGTTCGCCTTCACGAGAAAGCCTCCGAAGTCGGGTATGGCTTCATAGATCTCGTCGGCCTTGTCTTTCCACCACTTCTCGACCTTGGGGTCCAGCGGGTCTGCCGACTTCAGCCCTCCGAGCGTCATCGGGCTCGTCCACTTGATAGAGAGATAGGTCTTGATTCCGTACTCCCTGAGTATGTTGGCTATCTGAGCGACCCTGTCGATATGCTCGGCGTCGAGTATCAGGGCGTTGGAGTTCACGTTGTTGAGAACCGAGCCGTTGAGGCCCACCGATGCGCACAGCCGTCCGTACAGGTGTATCCTGTCCTTGGGAATCTCGGGCGCTGTCCATTCCCACATCGAGAGCCCGGCGTAGCCTCTCTCCACCGTGTCGTCGAGGTTGTCCCAGTGGTCGAGGATACGGTATTCGTAGTATGGTGCCTGCTGCATGTCGATGCCCGGGCCTGCTTCGCCGAGTACTTCGGCGCGCTGCAGGGCGTAGACTCCGTAGCGTATGCCTGCCGCGGAGCCTCCGTCGACATGGCGGGCGCCGTCAAGGTCGTATATATGGAACTCTTCCCTGCCGAGCTCCGGGTTGATTGCCGTCTGGACGGAGTTGAGCACTTCTTCGTAGCTCCTGCCGTTCGCGAACCAGAGTTCGCTGCCGTCCTGGGCCTGCGGTACGGGATTGCTGCATGCACCGGCGAGCAGGCCTGCGGCCGCAACGGTGAAGATCTGATAGGGTCTTAACATATGTTCTGTCGGTTTGAAGTTCCTGTTCTTATTTGACCAGTTCGGAAGACGGGGCTCCGAGATATGAGCGTTTCGCTCCTCCGAAGTCTATGACGATCTTCTGGAGCACTGGCCCCTGGTCCACGAAGCGGAAGCGCAGCGTGTGCCTTCCGGGTGCGCCGAAGTCGAGTTCCGCCTTGCTCACTATTATGCTTGCCGCCTGCCACGGCCCGAGCTCGCCCTGATAGTGGCCGTTGAAGTTCACGACCTGTTCCTCGCCTCCGTCGACGCTCACGGCGTAGCGCAGTCCCTTGCCGGCGTTGAAGTTCAGCGTGGGTGCGAGGTAGACGTTGAGTTCGGCCTTGCCGGAACTCTCGGTCTGGATTTCGAATTCTGCGTATGCGTTTTCGTTATGCTCCTTTGCCGGCAGCACCGTCAGGGCGCCTTCCGTCTTGCCGAGGCGCGGTATCAGGGTGACGCCGCCGCTGAGTTCCGTATTGTTGACGGCTTCGATGGATATGTATCCGCCGCTCTCGAGGTGGCAGAGGTGGGGCTGCCCGTCGCTGCGCCGTACCTCGGGCATCACCTGCATGCGGGGTTCCTGCCATATCCTGTAGCCTATGTGCTTCTGGTCCATCATGTGGTTCCACTTGCCGTTCGCGAGTTCGTGGTTGTAGAACGCGCAGAGCAGCGAGTCGCGCTCATAGAGGGTCTCCACCCGGTCTGCCCAGTAGTTGATTTCCTGGGGAGCCGTGGCCTTCTGGTTCATCGCCACGCTGTAGTACATCTCGTAGATGTTCTGCATCGCCTGGATGGGGAAGAGCACGAGTTCGTAGTAGGCGTCCTCCCAGCGGGGGTCGAGGCTCTGGAGCACCCTGAGGGCGTGCAGCTCGAGCCTGTTCCATTCGTCCAGCACCTTCGGCCATTCGCCGTAGTCGAAAGTGTAGGTGCGGGCGTTAAGCAGCTCAGGAGTCACCCTGCGGGCGTATTTCCCGTAGAGGCTGAGTATCTCGGCGATTTCACGGGCGTCGCTTCCCGGGAACTGGTCCTCGGCGAACTTGAGGGTGTGGTCGAAGATAGTCTCGGGTGTTATGGCTTCGGGATCCCAGGCCATGTCGAGGAAGAACTGGATAGGGTATTCCATGGGCTTGAGGTCGCCGACATTGACTACCCACAGCTTGCGGACTCCGTACTCGTAGCAGAGGTTCATCTGCTCCCATACCCTTTCGACCTGGTTGCAGTTCAGCCATTTGTAGTTCCTCGGGCCGCCCACGTAGTCGAAGTGGTAGTACATGCCGTATCCGCCGCTGCGCGGGGCGTCGTCCATGGCAGGGAGCTTGCGCACGTTGCCCCAGTTGTCGTCGCACAGCAGCAGGGTCACGTCGTCCGGAACCCTCATCCCTTTGTCGTAGTAGTCCTGTACCTCTTTATACAGCGCCCATACCTGCGGGGTCTCCGATGCGGGCTTGCCGGTGACATCGGCTATCATCCTGCGCTGGTCGCGGATTATCCTCTCGAGCAGCGCGATGTTGGTGCCTTCTTCCATTGCCATGTCGCCGTCGCCCCTCATTCCTATCGTCACAACGTCCTCGGTGTCCTTCATCCTCTCGATTCCGCCCCTCCAGAAGTCCATCAGAATGCGCCGGTTCTTGTTATAGTCCCAGGGGCCGCTGCCGTAGCGGTGCCATTCCTTCTGGGCCCTGGCGCAGGGCTCGTGGTGCGACGTGCCCATGATTATGCCCATCTCGTCGGCATAGTACATGTTGAGCGTGTCGTCGTCGTAGAATGCGGCGTCCCACATCGCGGGCCACATGAAGTTGCCCTTCAGGCGCAGCAGCAGTTCGAACACCCTGCGGTAGAAGCCGCTCTTGTAGCCGTCGGTGTTCTCGTTGACCCAGCCGGTGAGGGCCGGAGCCTCGTCATTGAGGAAGATGCCTCTGTAATATACCTTGGGCTCTCCCTCGGTATAGCTGCCGTTGAGGATGTATATCCTGTCCCGGTGTACGGAAGGGACGTCGGCCCACCAGTACCAGGGCGACACGCCTATCGCGGCGCTCAGAGCGTAGATGCCGTAGGTGGTGCCGCGCTTGTCGCTTCCGGCGATTATCACCTTACCGTCTCCGGAGGCCTTGAGTATGTACTTCTCCCTTGCGCCCTGCAGGGACGAGAGGTCCTCGGGGGAGAGATAGTCTTCGATGAATCCTCCGCGGCCTATGGTGCCTATGATTATAGTCGCTCCGGCAGGCCTGCCGGTAATGGGTGCACGGCGTCCGGTCACTCTCGCGAAGTCTTCGGAGAGGTTCTCCACTGCCCATTTGACGCCCTGCCATTCGTGCCCGCTGTCCACGGCGAGCGTGGCTATCTGCTTCCCGTCTGCGATGAGCGTGCGGGACTCTCCGTCCTCGAAGACTGCGAATTCGGGGGCGTTCGCACATAGCGGAAGCAGGGATGCGAAACAGATAAGGATTGCGGTCAGAAATCTTCTCATATTGCGGTATTGTAATTATGGTTGTCTGGGTTGTGCCCCAAATATACGGAAAAATGTGGCCGGAGCGAATAGTTAGAATAATTTTTCTTTTTTAAGATAGTCAATTATAATAATGTTTATTAATATACAGTTTATTTATAAAAATGATTTGTAATAAAATAAATAATAGTAAATTTGCTGGAAATAAATACCGGTAAAGGGGAAGGAAAAACTATCATATCCCTCCCGTTTCCTGTTGCAAATCCATATGATATACCTCCCGGGGAGCGTTTACCCTTTTTGAATAGCTCCCCGGGAGGTATATCATGTGGATACGACAATGGTGCAAGGATAGCAGTTGCCCTTCCTTGCGGACTGGCACTTACTTTACGGTGAGTTTCAGTGCCTTGAGGTCTCTGTCGTCCGACGAGCTGCCGTAGAGTATCTCGTATTTTCCGCTCTTGACGGCGAGGTCGTCGATGCTTGCGTCATAGTATTCAAACGACGAGGCGGGAAGCACAATCTCCGCTGTCTTTGTCTCGCCGGGCTCGAGGCTCACCCTGCTGAATCCCTTGAGTGACTTGAGTGGTGCCTCGGGGTCGTCGAGCCGCCTGACATAGACCTGCACGACTTCCGTCGCAGCCATGTCTCCCTTGTTGCTGAGCTGCAAGCTCAGGGTGACGTCGTCGCCCTTCGAGACAGTCTTTTCCGACAATCTGGCCTTGCCGTAGCGGAAGTCGCCGTAGCTCAGGCCGTAGCCGAACGGATACAGAGGCTCTCCCTCGAAGTATCGGTATGTGCGTCCCTGCATGTCGTAGTCGAGGAAGTCGGGAAGTTGGGAGGTAGACTTGTAGAATGTGATCGGGAGCTTGCCGGAAGGAGATACCTTGCCGCTGAGTATGTCGCCGACCGCGGTGCCTCCTTCCTGACCGCCGTACCATGCGCAGAGAAGCGCGTCATAGTCGTCCTCGTTCTGTTCGAGCGCAATTGCGCTGCCAGAGCAGAGTACGAACACCACCGGCTTTCCAGTCGAGTGCAGGGCCTCGAGCACCCTGCCCTGGATCTCGGGGAGCTCTATCCTCTCGCGGTCTCCGCCCTTGAACCCGTCCACTTCGACATTCATCTCCTCGCCTTCAACGAAGGGCGAGAGCCCCCCTACGAAGACTATCAGGTCGGCTTCGGCTGCCCTGTCCGCGAGTGCTGCGAGTGCCTCGGGGGTATAGTTGTCAGAAGACATGGGCACTGCGGCGTCCATCTCGTCCTGCTGCTTCTTGCGCAGCTCGGCCTGTTCCTCTTCAGTGAGACCCATGAATACCTCTACATTGAGGCCTCTGCGGGCGCGGGGATCAACGAACACGAATCCCTCCACGAGGTCGCAGCCCCTTTCATAGGTGACTTCGGCGTCGGGATACGCGGCCCTGATGCCGTCAAGTATCGTATTGGTATAGGAAGGGATGCCGTTGTAGTTGCCGAGCATCATCTTCTCGTCGTCGGCATTGGGGCCTATTACGGCGATCTTCTTTACTTCGGAGGGAAGTACGGGCAGCAGGCCGCCGTCGTTCTTGAGCATCACTATGGACTCCCTCGCAACCTTGAGCGCATGCTCGCGGTGTTCGGTGCAGTCGACGTTGGAGTAGGGGATGCCGCTCCAGGGAACCATACTGTCGGGGTCGAAGAAGCCGATCTCGAACAGGCCTCCGAGTATGCGGCGTATCGACACGTCTATGTCGTCCTCGGTAATCAGTCCGTCCTGATATGCGGTGATGAGCTCGACATACGAGCTGCCGCATTCGATGTCGGTGCCTATCTTGACCGCGTCGGCGGAGGCTGCCGCTGCGCTGGGATGTGTCTCATGGTGGCCCTTGAGGTAGAAGTCGTTGATGGCTCCGCAGTCTGAGACCACGAGCCCGTCGAAGCCCCACTTGCCGCGGAGTATGTCGCCGAGCAGGAAGTTGCTGGCGCAGCATGGAGCGCCGTTGTAGCGGTTGTATGCGCCCATAACCTCACGCACGTCCGCCTCGGTCACCAGCGCTTCGAAGGCGGGAAGGTATGTCTCCCAGAGGTCTTTGGACGAGGCCGTGACGTCGAAGGTGTGCCTGTTCCACTCGGGGCCGCTGTGTACGGCGAAGTGCTTGGCGCACGCATGGGTCTTGTAGTAGCGCTCGTCGTCTCCCTGTAGTCCCTTGACGGCGGCCACTCCCATTCTCGAAGTCAGGAACGGGTCTTCGCCGTAGGTCTCCTGCCCGCGTCCCCACCTCGGGTCGCGGAAGATGTTGATGTTCGGGGTCCAGAAAGTGAGCCCGAAATACTGGCGGCGTATTCCGTTGCGCACGGCGTCGTGGTATTTCGCACGGGCCTCGTCGGAGATGTAGGTGAAGGTCTGGAGATGTGTCTGCGGGTCGAAGGTCGCGGCCATTCCTATGGCCTGGGGGTAGACGGTGGCAAGTCCGGCCCTCGCGACTCCGTGCAGCGCCTCGTTCCACCAGTTGTACTCAGGTATTCCGAGCCTTTCGACTCCCTTGGAGCCGTTCATCATGAGGCCTATCTTCTCCTGGACGGTCAGGCGGGAGAGCAGGTCTTCGACTCTTTCTTCGCGCGGCATGGACGGATCCTGGAACGGATACTCGTAATCCTGTGCGTACAACGCTCCCGGCAGGGCAAGCAGCAGGGATGCGGCGGCGTAGGTAATGATTCTTTTCATATTATGTGGCTTGGCTTTGGTTGTCGGTGTGTCGGCTTATGCCGGTGTCCAGGCATAAAAATAGGTATAAAAATCCGTCCTGTAAGTGGATTTTCCGCCTATTGTGCTATAAATTCGTAGACTATGCTGCCTGTCTGCCTTGCGGGAGCGTCGGCCTTTATCGAGAACCTCGACATCCTTGCCGCCCTTACGGCGTAGGAGCGCAGGCAGGCGTCCTGAGACGAGACGTCCTCGTCGACTTTCGCGGAGATTACGTCTCCGCCCGGATTGACAGTTATGATTACGGTGACCTGGCCGCCGCCCATGCAGCGGTAGGCCGGAATGGGCAGAGTGCTGGCCTTCCTGCCCTCGAGCTCGTAGGAGATTACCGAAGGTCCGCTATATGCGGCCTCTTCTTTCCAGGGGTTCTGCTCCTGCCGTGTTTCGGGTGCCGCTATCGCTGAATTGTCGTCCTGCGGAAGTTCGTAGCCTTCGGCGAGTTCCTGCTGCAGCCTTTCTGCGTCGCGGTACAGCTGCTCGGCATCGGTGCCTCGGTCGTCCCTCAGCGCGGCCCTGTCGACTGCGACATTGCGGACTTCCGATTCCGCTCCGCCGCCTCCTGCTGCGGCGATCTCCCCTTCGAGCCTCCTGTTAATGCGTTCGGCGATTGCGGCCTGCCTTTCGAGCCTTTCGATTTCGGCCTGCATCTGCTCGTAGTTCGTGAAGTCGAGCACGAAGCTCTGCTCCCTGCTCAGGGCGTGTCCGAGCCCTGTCGCGAGCAGGACTATCAGCGCGGCGAGATGCGCGATGACGGTCAGGAGTATGCCTGCCTCCTTTTCTGGCGAGAGTCTCTTCACTTGCCTGTCTGCAGCTTTCTCAAGGACTTTTCGATTGTGTTCGTGATGATGTTTATGGCTACTTTGTTGTGTCCGCCCTGGGGTATGATTATGTCGGCGTAGCGCTTGCTGGGCTCGATGAACTGCAGGTACATGGGCTTCACCGTCCTGGTGTAGCGCTCTATTACCCAGCGCACGTCCTTGCCCCTCTCGACTATGTCCCTCGACATCACCCTCATCAGGCGGTCGTCGTCGTCCGCGTCCACGAAGATCTTTATGTCCATCTGGTCGCGGAGCTCCTTGCAGGTGAAGATGAGTATGCCTTCGATGATGATGACGTCGGCAGGCTCGACCTTCACCGTCTCGGTCTTGGAGCGGCTGCAGGAGATGTACGAGTATACCGGCTGCTCCACGCTTTTCCCAGCCTTGAGCTCTTCGAGCTGCGAGCAGAGCAGTTCCCAGTCGATTGCGTCGGGGTGGTCGAAGTTGTGCGTCCTCTTTTCCTCGTCGGTGAGGTCGCTGGAGTCCTTGTAGTATGCGTCCTGAGGTATGACCACCACCTTCTCGGCCTTTAGCTTCTCGGTGATTGCCTTTACTACCGTCGTCTTTCCCGAGCCGGAACCTCCGGCTATTCCGATTACGAGCATGGCCTTAGAATTCTGCGTTCTTGGGAGTACGGGGGAAGGGAATCACGTCGCGGATGTTCGCCATTCCGGTCACGAAGAGCAGCAGCCTCTCGAATCCGAGTCCGAAGCCGCTGTGAGGACAGCTGCCGAAGCGGCGGGTGTCGATGTACCATTCGAGCGTGCGGCGGCTCATCTTCAGCTCGTCGATGCGCCTCTCGAGCTTGTCGAGGTCCGCCTCGCGTTCCGAACCGCCTATGATCTCTCCGATCTTGGGGAAGAGTATGTCCATTGCGCGGACGGTCTTGCCGTCGTCGTTCTGCTTCATGTAGAAGGCCTTGATGTCCTTCGGATAGCCCGTAAGGATCACCGGCCTGCCGAAATGCTTCTCGACGAGGTACCTCTCGTGCTCGCTCTGCAGGTCTACGCCCCAGTATACGGGGTATTCGAACTGTACGCCGTCCTTCACCGCCTGCTCGAGTATCTTTATGCCGTCGGTGTACTCGAGGCGCACGAACTCCGTGTCGACCACGCCCCTGAGCCTGTCTATGAGCTCGGGATCGTAGCGGTCGTTAAGGAACTTGACATCGTCGTAGCAGTTCTCGAGGGCATACCTTACGAGGTGCTTTATGAAGTCCTCCGCGAGGTCCATGTTGTCCTTGATGTCGTAGAACGCCATTTCGGGCTCTATCATCCAGAACTCCGCGAGGTGGCGGGGAGTGTTGGAGTTCTCGGCGCGGAATGTAGGGCCGAATGTGTAGATCTCGCCGAGCGCGGTCGCACCGAGCTCTCCCTCGAGCTGGCCGCTCACGGTGAGGCTGGTCTGCTTTCCGAAGAAGTCCTTGCCGTAGTCGGGCTCGCCCTTCTTGTTGCGCGGTACGTTCGCGAGGTCGAGTGTCGTGACCTGGAACATCTGCCCCGCGCCTTCCGCGTCTGCGGCGGTGATAAGGGGAGTGTTCAGGTAGACGAAGCCCTTGGAGTGGAAGTATTCGTGGATAGCGAACGCCATCTGGCTCCTCAGGCGGAATACGGCTCCGAAGGTATTGGTCCTTGGACGCAGGTGTGCGACGGTCCTGAGGTACTCGAAGGAGGTGTCTTTCTTCTGGAGAGGGTATCTCACGGGGTCGCAGGTGCCGTAGACGGTAATCTCGTCCGCCTTGATCTCGACATCCTGGCCGCTTCCGACGGATTCGACGAGGTCTCCGGTGACTCCTATGCAGGCTCCGGTCGTGACTTTCGCGAGCACGGGCTCTGTCCGGGCGTTCTTGTCGACCACTATCTGTATGTTCTTGATCGTGGAACCGTCGTTGAGCGCAATGAATGCGATCTCCTTGTTCCCCCTCTTCGTCCTCACCCATCCTTTCGCGAGAACCTTTTGTCCGGCCTGCATCCTGAGCAGGTCCTTTACCTTGCTTCGTACTGTTTCAGCCATATTCTTTCGTTTTTAAAAAAGCAGCCCTCTCTCTATGAAAGGGGGCTGCTTCTATACATTGCTGTGGAGTATTACTCCGCAGGTTTTCTTGCAGAGTACATGATCTTGAGCGCGGAGCAGCGCCTGAGCTCCTGCTTCACGTCAGTGATGATACCCATTCTGATACTTTCGTCGGCTCTGATGCTGACAGTCATGAACTGACGGTCGGCCTCGTTCTTCGACTCACGCTCCGCGGCGATGAAGTTACGGATGTCTTCCGTAGTCCTGAAAGAGTCGTTCAACTGGATACGGGGCTCGGTTCCGTACTGACCCTGGAGTGCAGGGATAGGGGTTCCGATGTTGATGTACGAGTTGAGGTCCTTCCTTTCAAGCTTTACTACCTCGGAAGCCTCGGGAATCCTTACGACAACCATGTTCTCGCTGTCGCGGAACTGTGTGGTCACCATGAAGAAGAACAGGAGCATGAACACGATGTCGGACAGGGAGCTCGAGGTTATTCCGGGGACTTCCTTCTTGTTGCTTTCTTTAAACTTTGACATAATGGTTTCCTCCTGTTGTTATCTTCTTGTTACGTCCACAGGTTCTGCCTCGGAAATCAGCTGGGGAACCGCTTCCTGGACTATGTCCTGCTGCTCTGAAGTGAGGGAAGCGAAGTTCTTGCCGTAATTTCTGAACGCGAACTCGTCTCGGAGCTCGTTGATCGCCTTTGCCAGCTCGTTCTGTACCGCAATGTACTGGCTGTAGCTCGTACTACGGTCGTTCTGGAGGGAGATCACACCCTGTGAGACTGCATATTCGCCGAACCCTTCGATGTCCTTCATCTCCCTTGCGGGAAGGTTGGGATCGTTCGTGGGGTTTGTAAGGAATTCCTTGATCTTGTCTTTGAGCTGAGAGATATCAATGGGCTCACCACCTGCAAAAAGCCTGTTCTGACTGTTGATCCTGACGATGATGACGTTTCGGCTGTTCACCCTCTGGTTCTGCAGCTCCTGGCCTTCCTGGGGCATGGGAGGAAGTCGGCGTGACAGACCTGACTGTGATCCCATGGTCGTGGTCATGAGGAAGTAGCACAGCAGAAGGAATGCTATGTCGGCCGTTGAACTGGAGTTGATTGCCGGTGTTGATTTCTTGCCCATGATTATTTCTTGTTAGTGATTGCCATACGTATCTCACCGACGATGATTGCAACTATGGCGAGCACGCCGGCGATGTAGGTAAGGTTGAGAACGGTATCAGTAAGTTTGAGGACACCGGGGGTGTCTGCAGGGATGATGTTCTCCCTGCCCATTGCAGGAGTGCCCGGAGCCAGAAGATAGGATACCAGGCAGAGGGCAACGCCGACTACAAGGATTCCGCCAAGCTTGATGAGTGACCTGGGGTTGTTCTTGATGGCGATGACCAGTCCTACAAGTACCCATGCCGCAAGTGCTATGCCCACCATGATGTAGCCATAGTAGAGCAGGGCGTCCACAGCCTGTGCGTCGTTGGTCATGAAGCCTGCTGCGAAGCCCCAGATCAACAGCGCGACGCTGATGACAACCAGCACGAGCATGAATAGTTTGAATAATTTATTGAGTTTCATGATTGATTATCGGATTGCAGAATGATTATTTCTTCCCGTTGTATTTCGTGAGTACATCCACGAGTGAGATTGAAGAGTCCTCCATGTCTACGGTGAGGGAGTCGATCTTCGCGAGGATGTAGTTGTAGAATACCTGGAGAATCATCGCAACGATAAGTCCGCCTACGGTGGTGATCAACGCAACCTTCATACCTCCGGCAACGATGTTAGGTGAAATGTCACCTGCAGCCTGGATGGCATCGAAGGCCTGGATCATTCCGACAACGGTTCCGAGGAATCCGAGTGAAGGTGCAAGGGCGATGAACAGTGCGATCCAGGTAAGTCCCTTCTCCATTTCGCTCATCTGTACGGAGCCGTAGGAAACGACGGTCTTCTCGACAACGTCTACGCCCTGGTCGTAGCGGAGGAGTCCCTGATAGAAGATGCTTGCTACAGGTCCGCGGGTGTTGCGGCAAACGTCCTTGGCAGCCTCGATTCCGCCGTTGGCGAGGGCTTCCTCAACCTGGGCGACGAGCTTCTTGGTGTTGGTCTCGGAGAATGAGAGGTACAGGATACGCTCGATTGCGAGTGCAAGACCGATGATAAGGCAGATGATGATCAGGGACATGAATCCGGGACCACCCTCGATGAACTTGGTCTTGAGTGCCTGGTGGAGGGGAACCTCGGGAGCTGCAGCCGTAAGAGAGGTGAGGCTTGCGGGAGCCGCGGCTTCAGTTGCTTCGGGGGCAGGAGCGGCCTGCTCGTCCTGAGCAGATGCAGTGTTGGCAGCGAAGGCCATTACGCCGGCAACTGCCAATAACAGGAAAAACTTTTTCATAATGATTTTAATAATGTATTAGTTGTAATATTATTCGCAATTAAAATCAGTGCAATTTAGCAAAAATATTTCATATGGCAATAGTTATTTGGATATTTCTCCCTTGAGGTTCTTCTCGAGAAAGCTTTTCACCCGTCCGTTGTCGCTGCTGCTTCCCATGAGGAAGAAGAGTTTGCCGAGGGCGCTCTCTGTCGTTATGTCGTGTCCCGACACCACTCCCGCCTCCTTGAGGCTGCGGCCGGTCGCGTAGATGTCCATGTCGACGTCACCGCTGAGGCACTGGGTCACGTTGAGCAGTATCTTCCCCCTGTCCGCGGCTTCCCTGACGAGCCTGAGGAACCACGGCTTGGAGACCGCGTTGCCGGAGCCGTAGGTCTCGAGTATCACCGCGCGGCTTCCGGAGCCGAGGAGTATGTCTTCCACCACCTGCTCGGTCATGCCGGGGTGGACTTTCAGTATGGACACCCTCGTGTCGAGCATGGTGTTGACCTCGAGCGGCTTCCTGCGGTCGGACGGGTAGTGGATGCAGCTGCTGTTGTACTTTATATTGATACCGGCGGTGGCAAGCGGAGGGTAGTTGGGCGAGGCGAACGCGTCGAAGCCGGTCGCGTTGACCTTGGTGCTGCGGTTGCCCCTGTAGAGGTGCGAGTTGAAGCAGATGCACACTTCGGGCACCATCGCCCCTCCGCGGCTGTCCCGCGCCGCCGCTATCTCTACGGCCGATATCAGGTTCTCCTTGCCGTCCGTGCGCGGCCGCCCTATCGGAAGCTGGCTTCCCGTGAATATCACGGGCTTGTCGAGGTGGTCGAACATGAAACTCATAGCGGAGGCGCTGTAGGCCATGGTGTCGGTGCCGTGGAGTATCACGAATCCGTCGTAGTCGTCGTACCGCTCCCTGATGATCCCGGCTATGGCCTGCCACATCGACGGCTCCACGTCGGACGAGTCTATCAGCGGAGAGAAGGTGTAGTGGTCGATGCGCAGCGCGAACTTGCGCAGTTCCGGCACCTCGTCGAGCAGGCTGTCGAAGTCGAAAGGCCTGAGGGCTCCGTCGACGGGGTCTTCCTTCATTCCTATCGTGCCTCCCGTGTAGATGAGGAGCACGGCTGACTTCGATGCCGGAGCGTCTTTGAAGAAGTTCAGTCTCATGGGTCCTTCCTCCTGCCGTTAGAGTGAAAACAGTTGTCTTGCGTTGTATGTGGTAGCCTGTGCTATCCTTTCCATGTCTGTGCCCATGCTGCCGGCTATGAATGCGGCGATGAGCGGGATGTTGGAACTGTCGTTGCGCTCGCCCCTGTGCGGCGTGGGCGCCAGGTAGGGGGCGTCGGTCTCGAGCACTATCCTCTCCAGCGGGAACTCGGCTATGTGCCTGCCGATCGCGGAGTTCTTGAAGGTGACCACCCCTCCGATGCCTACATACCAGTCTCCGCCGCAGGAGCACAGCCGTCTGAACATCTCGATGCTTCCTCCGAATGCGTGGAGGTTGCCTCTGAGGTGGAGGTGGCGGCAGTCACGGATCACCGTGAAGAAGTCTTCCGTCGCGTCCCTGAGGTGGATGTTGACAGGCAGGTCCCATTCGGATGCAAGTTCGAGCTGTACCCTGAACGCCTCCAGCTGCTCCTTGCGGAAGTCCGTACCGTTGTGGTAGTCGAGTCCGATCTCGCCTATGGCGACGACGCCCCGGTCGCGGTATGCGGCGAGCGCGTCTATCTCGTCCCTCCAGCTGTCCGTCACCGAACCGGGGTACAGGCCCAGCATGGGTCTGAGCACACCCGGATTCCTGTCCACGAGCGCGAACATCGAGGGACGCTCGTGCGAGTCGATGTCCGCCTGGAGCATTATGCCGACTCCGGCGTCGACGCCCTTGCGTATTATCTCCTGTTCGCAGCCTTCAAAGGCGGGGTCGTAGTTGTGGGTATGTGTGTCGATGAACTCCATGGGAGAACAAAGTTAATCATTTTTAAGATTCAGCGAGCACCGTCCGGACAGGTCGCTGGAAATAATGTCTGCGCTTTCGAGTCGGGTGAGCATCGCCGAGACGGGTCCGAAGTCCTGCCCCGTGACGGTGCAGAGGGTTTCGGCATCGGCGCCCGGATACTCCCGCAGGGCCCTGAGCAGCGCGGAGGCGAGGGTTTGCTCCTCCCTGCTGCAACCTTCCAGGGCTGCCGGGGGCGTTGCGGCTCCCGCTCTGGCGGCATGCCCTTCCGAGGCGAGTCCGAGGGTGGTGCAGAGCAGCCTCGGGGAAATCAGCGGTTCGGCCGTCTTCTCCGCTATGAGCAGATTGCACCCTCCGGAGCGCATGTCGTCTATCCTTCCTGGTATGGCATAGACCTCCCTGCCGTAGCCTGAGGCGAGGCGCGAGGTCATCATCCCGCCGCCGCGTGTCCGGGACTCCACGAGTATCGTGCATCGCGACAGGCCGGCGATTATCCGGTTGCGGCGCAGGAAGTTCGACTTGTGCAGCATGGTTCCTGGCGGATAGTCCGTTATCAGGGCGCAGCGCGGCGTGGAGGCTATCCTGCGTGCGTATGCGTCGTGGCTTCTCGGGTAGGTGCAGTCGATGCCGCAGGGGAGTACTGCTATCGTGGGCAGCCCGTATTCGAGGGCGGCGAGATGTGCGCAGATGTCGGCGCCGAACGCCAGCCCGCTCACTATCGTCGGGGTCGCCCCCGTGTCAGCAAGCGCCCGAACGGTCTCGCGGCACCAGTGCCGGCCGTACGGACTCATGTCCCTCGTGCCGACCACCGATATCGGAAATCCGGCACCGCGTCCCGGAGTGCCTTGGAAAACCTCTTCCGGGGAGGATACGCTGCGTACATACAGCAGCAGGGGAGCGTCAGGACAGTCCCTGAGGAGGGCGGGGTAGCAGGCGTCGAATATGCTTACGAACCGGCAGCCTTCGCCGCCAAGGCGTCCGTATTCCCGCTCCGCCTTCCTGAAGAGGGCGTCTTCGTCAGGCACGCCCGCCCGCCGGCGGAAGGCTTCGAGGAATCTCCCGCCGTGTTCCCTGTCGAACGAGAACACTTCCCGTGCGGACCTGAATCCGCCTGCCAGTATGTCCTGTGTGAATTTCGGTGCACCGCCGAGCAGTGCGTGCAGCGCGATAGCGCTTACGGCCGACAGCCTGTCATTGTCCATAGAGTCTCCATAATCCAAGTCCTACGGACAAATATATGCTAAAATTTTCAGATTATCAGCATCGCGTCGCCGTAGGGGCCGAACTTGTATCCTTCCTCCAGCGCGCAGCGGTAGGCCTCCATGACCTTGTCGAAACCTCCGAACGCCGCCACGGTCATCAGCATGGTCGACTGGGGAAGGTGGAAGTTGGACACTATGGCATCGGGTACCGAGAACTCGTAGGGAGGGAAGATGAACTTGTTGGTCCATGTGTCGAGCGGCCGTATCTCCCGGTCTGTCGTGACATAGGTCTCCAGGGCCCTGATTACTGTCACGCCGACAGCGCAGATCTTGTGCCCGGCGCGCTTGGTGCCGTTTATCTCGTCTGCGGCCTCGTCGCTTATTATCACTCTCTCCCCGTCCATCTTGTGCTTGGAAAGGTCCTCCACGTCTACCGTGCGGAAGTGGCCTATTCCCATGTGGACCGTTATGAACGACTTCTCTATGTCGGCGAGTATCATCCTGTTCATCAGCTCCCTGCTGAAGTGCAGACCGGCTGCGGGGGCGGATACGGCGCCTTCGTTCCTGGCGAATATCGTCTGGAACTCCTCGGTGTCCTTCTCGTCGGGACTCTCCTTGACCCATTCGGGCACGGGTGTCTTGCCGAGGGCGAAGAGCGCCTGCTTGAATTCTTCGTAGGGGCCGTCGTAGAGGAACCTCAGGGTCCTTCCGCGCGAGGTGGTGTTGTCGATTACCTCGGCGACCATGCTGTCGTCATCGCCGAAATAAAGCTTGTTGCCTATGCGTATCTTGCGGGCCGGATCCACTATCACGTCCCACAGGCGCTGCTCCCTGTTGAGCTCGCGCAGCAGGAATACCATTATGTCGGCTCCCGTCTTCTCCTTCTTGCCGAGCAGCTTTGCCGGGAATACCTTGGTGTCGTTGAGTACGAACCTGTCGCCCTTCGAGAAGTATTCTATGATGTCCTTGAACTTGCGGTGCTCTATTTCGCCGCTGTCCTTGTGAAGCACCATGAGCCTGCATTCGTCCCTCCACTGGATTCTGCCGTCTACGATAGGCATCAGTTCCGTTGCAATCCTGTCTTTGGGAAGGTCGAAGTTGAATTGAGAGAGTTTCATGCTACGATATCAATGATACTTTTATTATACGGCAGCCGCGTCATAAAAGTTTCATTATCTTGAAAAGACTCAGACTTTCGCTTCCCGGAAGACTTCCGCTATCGAGGGATAGCTGTTCTTGAGGAACGGGGGCAGGCTCGAGCGGGCCACCCATGCGGCCTTGGAGATGTCCTCCTCGCGCTGCGGGGTGAGGTCTACCGGTGCGGTGTAGAGCATGTCGTACCACCAGGTGTGCTTGAGGTGCCAGATGCCTCCGCGCAGGTAGCAGTGGTCGGTCACGCAGATGAGGTCGCGCAGTTCCAGCTCGTCGACGCCGGTTTCCTCCCGGACCTCCCTCATCGCCGTGGTCCTGATGTCCTCTCCGGCCTCCCTGTGCCCCTTGGGAAGGTCCCACAGGCCGCCCCGGCGTATGAGCAGATAGTCTCCGCGCCGGTTAGAGACCAGCCCTCCCGCGGCGTCCACCTCCCGGAACTCCGTACATACCTTGCGGTACATCCATTCGGTGTTGTCTGAGGGGATGTAGATGCGGCTCAGCGATTCCGAAGCCTCGAACATGCCTACCAGGGTATGTATGCTGATCCTTTCTCCAATATGGAATTCTATGGAATTGGGGTCGGAGAGCGCCTGCTCGTCCGGGCTGCAGATTATTATGCAGCGCTTCTCGAAATATATCTTGTGCATCTGACTGGTATAAACTTGCATTGCACTCGGCTTCTGCCTATATTTGGCCTTACGGCCACATATATTTGTGGCGCCTCGGCAATTGCAAGTAAACTTGCATTGCACTCGGCTTCTGCCTATATTTGCAAAAGTAAGAAAATTATTGCAGTTATGACAGCACATTACGCCAGCAAGCACGGCCTCGTGTCGAAGCGCCCGGAAGAACTCTACATGATCTTCTGCGACATGCGCAACTTCTCCCGTCTGGCTCCTTCGGGGGTCCAGGCCGAGGTGACGGCCGACTATGACTGCCTCTCGATAGTCATACAGGGTTTCAGGATCAGCGTCAGGATAGACGAAAGGATGCCTTACAGCCTCATCAGGATGAGCAGTGCGGAGTCTCCCGTGGAGTTCGTGGGGGCGCTGCACTTCGACCCGTCCGCAGAGCCGGGCAAGACCGATTTCAGCATAGTGCTCGACGCCAATCTCAACTTCATGATGAAGTCGATGCTCGGAAGCAAGATCCAGAACGCCCTCGACAAGGCGGTCGACACCCTCGTAGGCATATCCGAGGGCAGGATGCCCGATATACCCGAGGAGTTCCGCAAATGATCCCCGTTTCGATAAGGCTCAATCCTTTCAAGGCTGCCGGGGTGGAACTGCCCATACTCGAGGGCTCCGTCCAGGTTCCGTGGTCTCCGCACGGCAGGATACTCGCGCAGCGTCCGGTGTTCACGCTGCATCCGCTGTTCCATGCCGGCTGCTACTATGTGCAGGACAGCTCTGCGATGTATGTGGGGCATCTGCTGAGAAAGCTGCTCGGGAATTTCGGCCCGGGGGTGAGGGTGCTCGACCTCTGCGCTGCGCCGGGCGGCAAGACGACCGACATCGCGGCCTCGCTGCGTGAGCGTTTCGGAGACAGTTTCCTTCTCGTGAGTAACGAGGTCATGAAGGAGAGGCTCCGTGTGCTTGACGACAACGTGGCCCGCTGGGGCGACCCTAATGTCGTCGTGACGGGCGTCGACCCCGCAGCTTTCGCGTCGCTCGGCGGCTTCTTCGACATAATAGTCGCGGACGTGCCGTGCAGCGGCGAGGGTATGTTCCGCAAGGATGCCGGCGCACAGGAGCAGTGGAGTCCGGATGTGGTGAGGCTGTGCGCGTCGAGGCAGAGGAGGATACTTGCCGACGTGTGGCCGGCGCTGCGCGAGGGCGGCCTGCTGATATACAGCACCTGCACCTACGAGGATGCGGAGAATGACGACAACCTGCTTTGGGCGGCGGAGAACCTCGGCGGCAGCGTGGTGGAGCCCGAGGACGAGTTTCCGGAATACGGGGTGCGTACCACGCGCTGCGGCTGCCTGCTCAGGGCAGGCGAGGTGCCCGGAGAGGGGCAGTGGGCCGGTGCGATGTTCAAGTACGGAAGCGCTGCGCCCGTGCGCCTTTCAGGAGGACTGTCCTCGCTGAAACCTGTCAGGGACGGTCTCGTCAAGGGGACGGCCAAGGGTCGCGACTTCGTGCCCTCCGCCGACTGGGCGCTGAGCATAAAATACGAGCGGGGCTCGTATCCAGAAGCCGGGGTGGACAAGCAGACAGCCCTGAAGTATCTCCACAGGGATACGATAGTGCTGCCCGATGCGCCCTCTGGCTATGTACTGCTGACCTACCGTGGCGTTCCGCTGGGTTTCGTGAAGAATCTCGGCCGCCGCTGCAACAACCTCCTTCCCCCGCGCAGGAGGATACTTATGGATATTGACAACGCTTGATATGATGAACAGATTTCTGAAAATACTGCTGCCGTGCCTGCTCGCTGCCGTGCCCTCCGTGCTCGGAGCCCAGTCCGCCCGGCCGGACGGATCACTGTCGGAAGAGTTCCGCTCGGACTACGAGCGGCAGGTGCGCAATGTCGGCGCCGCCGGCGTCGGTGTGGAAACCATAGTGAACCGTTGGCTGGAGGCCTGCCCCGACGATCCCGAGGCCTACGAGGCCAGGTTCAACTTCCTGCTCGCGAAGTCGGGAAGCACGCAGATAGTCCAGAAGGACAGGTTGCGCTACCTCGGGCAGAAGCCAGTGCTGACCCTCAAGGATTCCCTCGGACGCAATGTCAACTATTTCGAGGAGGTCAGCTATGACGACTCTCTCTTCGCGGATGCGCTCAAGGCCGCCCGCAAGGCCATAGAACTCTCGCCCTGCGAGCTCCGCTACCGCTACGACATGATCAGCGCCCTGATCTCCTACGAGAAGGAGAGTCCCGACATGGGCGCCGCCGAGATATTCTCTCTGATAGACGAGTTCGAGGCCGGGCAGGGCCTGAGGTGGACCTTGGATTCCGAGGTGCTCGAATCCTCTCCGGACGCACCGGACTACCGTTTCAGCCAGGCTATGGGCGAGTTCTGCTACCTTTTCTTCCACCTCGGAAGCGACCAGGGCTACAGCTATTTCCACGACATTTCCGAGAGGATGAACGAAATCGACCCCAAGAATCCCGTGTTTCTCGACAATATGGGCTCGTACTGGCAGGTCGCCGAGCGGAACGACCGCAAGGCTGCGAGGTACTATAAGAAAGCCCTCAGGCTCGATCCGGAGGACTATGCCGCCAGAACCAACCTGGAACTTATTCAGTCTTCACGGTCGAAGCAGGGTCGAGGTTCGAGATAAACAGCGAGGGAATCAGCAGCAAGAGCATGATTACGATGAAGGAGGCCGCGTCCGCAATCAGGATGCGGCCTATGTCTATGTGCACGGGCACATAGGACAGGTAGTAGTTGGCGGGATTGAGCCTTATCAGGTGAGTGCTTCCCTGGATGAGGCAGAAGAGCAGGGCGAGTGCGTTCCCGACGGCCATTCCCTTGGCGGCTATCCTGGCGCCTATCCTGAGGAAGACTCCGGCGACGGCCCTGTCGGTCATTCCGAGAGATTTCAGCGTGCCTATGGTCGATATGTTGCGGAAGAGCAGTATCAGCAGGCCGGACACCATGTTGAACCCTGCCACGAGAGTCATCAGCAGCAGTATCGCATAGACATTCACGTCTATCAGGTCCAGCCAGTCGAAGACTGCGGCGTAGCTGTCAGCGGCGCTTATGCAGGCGGCCATCTCGTCTTCGCCCGATGCTCCTCCGTCGGCGATGATTCCGATGCGGGCGGCCTCCCGCCTCATCCTTTCCGAACTGCGCAGGTTTCCGTCAAGGGTCACCTCGAGCGCCGACACTTCGCCCTCGCCCCAGCCCAGCACCCTCCGCAGGTCCTGCATCGGAACATAGACGACATATCCCAGGCCGGTCGATACGGGGGTGTCGTAGGTCCCTTCCACGGTGAACCTGCGTATCTTCATCCTGCCGGATACGGCGAAATACGCCGTGAGGGATTCTCCCTCCGCGATGCCCGCTCCCCTTGCAAGTTCGGCGGGGACCACAGCTCCGAGGCTCTGCATCCCTTCGCGTTCCACTCCCTTGAATATTACGCCCGTGATGTCACCCTCCCGCCTTATTATGCCGCTGCAGTATATTGCGGGCTCGACCTTCTCCACGCCCGGGAGGGCGAGTATGTCGGGAAGATAGGAGGGGGATTCCGATATCGGGGCGGTGTCGGTGGGAAGCGCCGAATATGAACTTTTGAGCACCACATCTCCGGTGAGCGATGCCACGCCCGCGCGTATCTGCCGGCTGAATCCGGACGATATGCTGAGTGCAAGTATTATCACAAAGAAAGAGATGGCTGTCGCTGCGACAGCCATCTTTCCTTTGAATCCAAGGCGTCCGGCGATGAATGCTCCTGCCTTCATTACCAGATTATCACCCTTTCGCTTTCAGGCCTCCACATGGGGTCGCCCTCCTCGATGCCGAAAGCATCGAAGAAGAAGGGAAGGTTCCTTACGGTCACGTTGACGCGGTTCTCCGCAAGCGAGTGCACGTCGAGCTTGGTCAGCATCTCCTTGGACTCGTCGGTGGCGTTCTCGGCCCAGAGGTGGGCGTAGCCGATGAAGAAACGCTGTGCGGCGGTGAGGCCGTCAATGGGTTCGGGCTCGGCTCCGTTCCCGAGGGAGTTGTGATATGCGGTCCATGCTATGCTGAGTCCGCCCTGGTCGGCTATGTTCTCGCCGAGGGTGAGTGCTCCGTTGGCGTGTACGCCGGGAACGACTTCAATTTCGTCGAACTGCCTGACGAGGATTTCGGTCTTGGCCTTGAATGCTGCCTCGTCCTCGGGAGTCCACCAGTTGGTCATGTTTCCGTTCTTGTCGAAGAGCCTGCCCTGGTCGTCGAAGCCGTGGGTCATCTCGTGGCCGATCACGACTCCGATAGCGCCGTAGTTGACTGCGTCGTCGGCGTCAGCGTTGAAGAAGGGCGGCTGGAGTATGGCTGCCGGGAAGCAGATCTCGTTGGTCGTGGGGTTGTAGTAGGCGTTCACGGTCTGGGGAGTCATGCCCCACTCCTCGGTGTCGGTCGGTTTGCCGAGCCTGCCGAGGTTGTCGGCCACATACCATGCGCTGGCGGCGCGGAGGTTCTCGAAGTAGCTCAGGGCGGGGTCGACGCTCAGGGTGCTGTAGTCCTTCCACTTGTCGGGATAGCCTATCTTGATCTTGAAGTTGGCTAGCTTGTCCTGAGCGTAGGCCTTGGTCTCGTCGGACATCCAGTCGAGTGAGTCGATGTGCTGGCTCAGGGAGGTCTGGAGATTGTGCACGAGGTCGAGCACCTTGGTCTTGTACTCCTCGGGGAAGTACCTCTCCACGTACATCTGTCCCACTGCCTCGCCGAGTATGCTGTTGGGCACGCTCATCGCGCGCTTCCACCTGGGCTGCTTCTCGGTCACACCGCTCATCTGGGTGCTGAAGAAGTCGAACGCGGCGTCGTAGTAGGCATCGGAGAGGCTTCCCGCGGCACTGTTGAGCAGGCAGCCGGCCATATAGTCCTTGAGTTCGTCGAGGGAGGCGGAGGCGAAGAGCCTGTCGAGTCCGTCGAAGTAGGAGAGCTGCTGCACGATGATCTTGTCCTGCTCGGGGATGCCGAGGAGTTCGAAGAAGGTGCCGTAGTCGAAGTTCTTCCACCTTGCGCAGATCTCGGCGGTGCTCAGGGGGTTGTACTGCTTCGTATAGTCGCGGTTCTCGACGCTGGTCCATGAAATCGCTGCGAGCTGGTTCTCGACCTTGACGGCGTTTGCGGCCTTCTGTGCGGCGTCCTCATAGCCGCTGAGGCTGAAGAGCTTGGTCAGCATCTCGGTGTAGCCCTCGAGGAGGTCGGCGTTGGCGGGGTCCACATAGTAGTCGCGGTCGCCCATTCCGAGTCCGCCCTGGGCGAGATAGAGTATCTGTACCTGGCTGTCCATGAGGTCGGCCTGTACTCCCACGCTGAAGAATCCTCCCTCGCCGTACTTGTTCTCGTCGGCGAGCTCGGCAGCGAGGCCGGCCTTGTCACTGACCGCATAGAGCTGGTCGAGGTATTTCTGCAGCGGCGCTCCGCCCTCGGCGTTGAGCCTCGTGGAGTCAAGACCCTGCTTGTAGAGGTCGACGATCTTCTGGTCGACCGTGCCTGCCTCGGGAGACATTTCTGCCATTTCGGCGAAGAGGTCGTTGAGGCGGGCCACGTTGTTCTCGCGGAGCACGTCGAAGGATCCGAAGCTCGCGTACTCGGGCTTCAGGGGATTCTTGGCGATCCAGCCGCCGTTCGCATACTGATAGAAGTCATCGCCCGGCGACACGGTGAGGTCCATGTCGGTGAGGTCGATGGCGGGAACCTTCTCACCCTTGCCCTGGCAGGCCGCCAGCATCGCGAGGGGAAGTAACAACACTAATAACTTTTTCATATATCGATATGATTTGAAAATTGCCGTATTTTGCAAAATTACGGAAAAAGACGATATTTGGTTCCACTTTTCGGTTAAAATGCAGTTTTATGGGTTCAAAGGCGGGAAATATAATAGTCAGATATCTGGTCGCCAGCGTCGGCCTCTTCATGATAGCGTTCGCGATAGCGCTTGCAATCAAGTCCAACCTTGGCACTGCTCCGCTCTCGTGCCTGGCGTATGTGCTCAACCTCGACATGCCGGGGATTTCGGTGGGTGTCTTCACCTTCATAGTGAACATGTTCTATATCCTGGTGCAGCTGGCCGTGCTGCGCCGCCGTTTCAAGCCTGCGCATCTGATGCAGATAGTCGCCTCGGTACTGTTCGGCTATATGATAGACCTATCGCTCTGGATGATAGGGTGGCTTGAGCCCGAGGGCTTCGGCGTGCGGCTGCTGCTGATTCTCGCCGCTGCCGCGGTTACCGCGCTCGGCACCAGCATCGAGGTGGCCTCGAACGCATGGATGGTCTCGGCCGAGATGACGGTGGCCGCGTTCTCGTCCACCTTCCGCAAGGACTTCGGACGGGTCAAGATGTTTATGGATACCACTATGGTGGTGCTTTCCGCCCTCGCTGCACTGCTGTTCTTCGGCAACCCTTTCGGCAGCGGAGAGTTCACCGGCATGGCCGATGTGCTGCTTGCGCGCACGAGCGGTGTGGTGATAGGTATGGGAACGCTTCTCATGGCCTTCCTGCCCGGATATCTGATGCGCTTCACCGATCCGCTCGTGAGGCCGCTCAGGGACAGATTTTCTTGAAACGTTCGTAGACGGCCAGCACCCTGTCCACATAGGTCAGGGTCTCGTGTCCCCGGAAGGTGCCGTGCGAGACCACTCCCGTGTCGAGGACCGATTCGTCGGACATCTCCGGGATTATGTCCGCCACATTGCTCCAGTATCCGGTATCTGCTCCGCGGTATTCGGCGAGCCTGATGATGTCGTCTACCCTCGCTCCGCCGGCATTATAGGCCGCGAGGGCGAACTTGAAGCATTCCTCGTCGTTCGCCGCCACATCGTCGTACCTTTTCATCAGCGTGTCGAGCAGCCTCGCTCCGGCGCAGATGTTCTGCTCCGGGTCGAGGGGGTCATCCACGCCGAATGCGGCTGCAGTCCTCGGCATCATCTGCATCAGGCCGCTGGCTCCCCGGTGCGAGCGGGCCTCTATGTGGAAGCGGGATTCCTGGTAGACTACGGCCGCGAGGAATCTCCAGTCCCAGCCGAGCGAATCCGCATGGAACTTGATGATGTCGTCATAGGGGCTTATCGTCTCCCTCTGCCTGCTGCGGAAGGCGTTGTAGCGCTTGAGATAGCTGTCCCTCACCTGCTGGTAGTCGTCTTTCAGCGGCCAGCGGCCTATGAAGGCATCGAGGCTGTCGAGGTCGGCGACTGCATCGCTGCGCAGCAGGAATACGCTGATACTGTCGAGCGGCCTCGTGACGGCTATGCTGTCGGCGCATACGGCCGTGGTGTCGAGGGGAAGCACCAGGATGTCTATGCTGCCTGCCTTCAGCGAGTCGATGTAGTTCTCGTCCGCGCTTCTCCTGACTCCGATGTCTATGCCCTGGCCGTTATGGGCGGCATATTCTTCGAGAAAGGTATAGTTGTATCCTACCAGCAGCGCCCTCCTCGCTTCGGAAAGGCTGCCGAGGTCTATTATGCAGTCGAGATGCTCCTTGAGCCGTGGCGGCTCTCCGGCCGTTTCCCGGGGTATGAAGAGCGAAGCTACGGATACCGCGGCGCACAGGCATGCGGCTATCGTTGATACTATGCTGAGTTGCCTGTCTTTGAAAAAATTCATGTACTATCTTCTGGGGTGGCCCGTAGGCTGGGTATAGAACGGCCACCATATGCCTATCTTGAGTCCGTCCATGCCGCTCTGGGTCACTATGTAGCGGTCGGCGCTGAAGTAGTCGGCCCTGCGCATGGGCCATCCCATGCCGGCGTTCTGGTACTTTATGAATATGCATGCGCGCTTCCACTGCATGTTCAGGAAGATGTCGAAGTAGGGGCCGTTGTTGTATGTCCTCTGGTCCTGGTTGAAGAAGACTCCGAGGTTGGGGTTCCATGCGGGGGAGTTCCATGCCGTGTTCCAGAACGCGTTGGCGCCTATCTGCATCACCAGCACGTTGCTCAGCTTGTCTTCGCTCTTCTGGGCCACGAACTCCACATAGTATCTGAGGTTGAGCGCGAGGGTGGGCAGCGGCAATACCTGGGGGTTGGACGAGAACTGCAGCAGCGCCCTGTTGTCGAGGTGTACGGGGCCGAGCACGAACTCCTTGCGCAGCGAGGCGGAGAGCACGCTCATGGGGGTCTCGTTGCGTCGGATCATGCCCTGCGTGTCGTAGTAGAGGTTGCCCGAAAGCAGGGCGTATCCTACCGATGCGTCCAGCTTCCAGTGCGGTATGTCTATCTTCCCGGTGAAGGTCGTCGTCGATATCTTCGGGAAGTCGTTGTCCCAGCGGAAGTGGTTGGAGTTCATGTGCTGCTGGTAGTATGTCGGCTCCAGCAGGGTCGACCGCACGCGGAAGTCGAGCATCGCGGGACTCTTGCGCGCCCTGCGGAAGGGATAGACCGCGAGCAGTCCGCCTCCCTCTATCTCGAAGTCGCCGAAGTCGTTGCCCGCGAACACGTACTTCGCCTTGGCGTCCCAGTAGAAGTTGTTCCTGAACTGCCCCTGGGCGCCGGCATACAGGTACATCGAGTTCTCCACATGCCGTGTCGGCCTTACCGTAGTGCTGTCGAAATAGCTGCGCACATAGTCGCCCACTCCTAAGTCGAGTTTCGAGACGACGGCCTCGCTCGACCAGGGCTGGAGCCTGATGAACAGCCTGTTGTCTATCTTGCGCACGCGCATCGAGTCGGCGCTGGAGGTGGGGTCGTAGTTGAACACGTTGTTGTAGAACGCCCGGCCGGCATCGTCGTTTATCATGTCGGTGTAGGTTCTCGTGTATGTCGAGATCTCGCTGCTGTGGCCTATGTAGGCGGTCGTTATGTCCCGGTTGAGGCTGTCGGCATCGAAGGTGTAGGTGCTGTCCTTGCGCGAGCGCATCCTCTCGATGAAGGTGAAGGGTATGCGCAGCTGCTGCTCCAGATAGAAGGTGTGCTTCTTGAGGTCGGAGTGCGCGTCGGTCAGCGTCACGCGTATGTCGCGCGAGTCTACGGTGGTGTCGCGGATAAAGGTGTCGTCCTGCAGGCCTCCGTTCTCGTCGCGGGATACCCTGTTGTATATGTATCCGGCGTGCATCATGTACTTCTTGCCGAGGTAGTTGGTGTTTACGGCGAAGGTCTTGTTTATGGTCTCCTCGTTCTCCAGCATTCCGCCACCGCCGTAGCGGTCGTAGAGTATGCCGAAGTTGAGCTCGGGGGTTATGTTCTGCGTGGTGAATATGTGCAGGTTGTCCGACTCCTTCTCGTCCTTGGCGAGCAGGGTGCCGAAATAGGCGAGCTCGGTGTACGGGGTCTTGCTGTTGTAGTTGGGGAGGGTCCTCGGCGAGAAGCTCCATGATTCGAGCGCGTCGTAGAACTCCACCCTTTCGTCGCTGCGGCGGTTGAAGTAGTTGTAGTACTGCAGCGGCGAGCCGGCTACGCCCAGCCAGGTGGCGTTGACGTCCTTGCGCAGGAAGGGGTAGTCGTAGAAATGGTAGTTGTAGCTCGTGTCCGGTACGTATGCGGAGATGTCGTGGAAGTCCTGGTCTGTGGTCCAGGCGACCAGCCTCTTGTAGTGCAGCGAGTCCGGGAGGGCGAAGGTCTCGAGTATGCGCGGGGTCTCCGCGACTATGCTGTCGCGTATCTCCTGCCTGCGCTCCCTGTCCTTGCGCAGCGAGTCCGATCTGGCTATCCTTGCGTTCATCCTCTGCTCGGCATCGTATGCCTTCTGCTCCTTCCTGCTGAGCGAGGAGTACCAGGCTTCGAAGGCCGCCCTGGCCTTGGCCGTCGAGTCGGCTATGTAGATCGAGTCTATCTTGTCCCACATCGTGGAGTCCAGCAGGGCCTTGAGCGAGTCGCGCGGGCTCAGCTTCTCGGGAGGCAGCGAGTCGGAGATGCCGGTCTCGGCTATGAGGGTGTCTATCGTCAGGCTGTCGGGGACGGCTCCGTATCTGTATGCCGCCGCAGGGTAGATTACCGTGTCCCTTGCCGCCGCGGGGGAGTCTGCGGGGCCGGACGGGGTGATTGCCGCGCCGAGGCCCAGGCTTCCCGCGAGGGTGAAAGCCAGCACCGATGCCGGGAATAGTATGCGGGACATCAATTTCACAATCTGCAAAGGTAGAAACTTTTTGATAATACCCCAAAAGTGCGTAAATTAGCATTGATATGGACAGACTGTTGAAAATGTACGAAGGCCTGACGGGCTGCAGGGCCGGCGGGCCGCAGTTGCTGCCGCTCTCGGGCAGTGCCAGAAAGTATTACAGGATAAGCGGCGACGGCGGCACCTTCATAGGCTGCATAGGCACGAGCCTTGCCGAGAACCGAGCCTTCCTTGCGATAGACGAACGCTTCCGCAGCAGCGGCCTGCATGCGCCCGAGGTATATGCCGTCAGCGACGACGGCATGGCCTATCTCCAGGAAGACCTCGGAGACTGCCAGCTCTTCGAATATCTCCGCCCCGGCATAGACTCGGGAGAGTTCACGCAGGAGCAGCTCGACCGCCTGCACGACACGATGTGCCTGCTGCCCGCCGTGCAGTTCAAGGTGGGTGAGGGGCTCGACTGGGATCTGTGCTTTCCAGACAGGGAGTTCAACGACAGGATGGTGGGCTTTGACCTCAACTACTTCAAATACGATTTCCTCAAGCTTACGACGCTCCAGTTCGACGAGATAAGGCTTCAGGACGACTTCGACCGCCTGAGGCGCGATTCCCTCGACTTCGGGGGTGACACCTTCATGTACAGGGACTTCCAGGCGAGGAACATAATGATAAAGGACTCGGAGCCCTGTTTCATAGACTTCCAGGGCGGCAGGCGCGGCCCGGTGCAGTACGACCTGGCGTCGTTCCTGTGGAATGCCGGCACGCATTTCGGTGCGTCCCTGCGCGCCGAACTGGAAGACACCTACCTGCGTTCGCTTTCGAATTTCACCGAGGTGGACGGGGATGACTTCCGCAGGAGGTACCGCCTCCTTACCCTTGTGCGCCTGCTGCAGGAGTTCGGCGCATACGGCTACAGGGGACTTGTCGAGCGCAAGCAGCTGTTCATCGACTGCATCCCCACGGCTCTGAAGTGCATATCAGAACTCGTGTCGGTCCCGTTCGCTGAATATCCCTATCTCAGCTCCCTGCTCGAAAGGCTTGCGGGTGAATGGGACGGGTCGACCCTGATTCCGGGACTGAAGGTCGCCCTATGAAGGCGCTGGTTTTCGCCGCCGGACTGGGTACGAGGCTGCGTCCGCTCACTGACAGTATCCCCAAGGCTCTCGTGAGCGTGGGTGGAGTGCCTATGCTCGAGCGGGTCATACTGAAGCTGAAGGCCTGCGGCATAGACGCTTTCGTGGTCAACACCTGCCATTTTGCCGTCAAGATCGAGGAATTCCTCGCTTCCAGGCAGGATTTCGGAGTGCATATCGACCTTTCGTTCGAGCCGGGAGGTCCGTACGAGACGGGCGGAGGAATAAAGTTTGCACGCAGGCTGCTCGGAGATGACCGCTTCCTTGCACACAACGTGGATATGCTGGGAGGTTCCGACCTGGCTCCGCTCTTTTCCGCAGACGACCCCTCGTCGCTCGCGACCCTGCTGGTCACGGATGCCGAGGCCGGACGCTACCTGCTGTTCGACGACGACATGTGCCTTGCCGGCTGGACTGACGTGCGTACGGGCGAGGTCAGGAGTCCCTATCCGGATTTCGATGCCGCATCGTGCCGCCGCCTGGCGTTCTGCGGCATACATATAATATCTCCCGAGGTGTTCCCGCTTATGGAGGCCTGGCCGCGGAAGTTCTCGATAACGGACTTCTACCTGAGTGTGGCGGCGAGGTACAGGATACGCGCCGCGTATGTGCCGGGTCTGAAGATAGTGGATATAGGCAGTCCCGAAACCCTTGCCCGTGCTGGGAGGATGCTTGCGGCAGGGGAGATCTGAAGTCATTAGAAGAAGATGAGCGCCGCTCTGACCATAGTGCTGATAGCGTTTTTCGCCGCCCTCTCGAGTTTCGTGCAGAGGGTGACGGGCTTCGGCTTCGGCATAGTCATGATGACCATGCTGCCGTATGTGATGCCCACATACGGTGAGGCTACCGCGCTCTCCGGAATACTTGCCGCGTGCATGGCGATAGTCCCTGCCGTACGGCACCGCCGTTATGTCAGGCTGTGCAAGTTCCTGCCGATACTCCTGACCTTCCTCGTGCTGTCGTTCTTCTCCGTGAAGGTGCTGACAGTCGTTGACGGGCATTCACTGAAGCGTATCTTCGGCGTAGTGCTGGTGTTCGTGAGCATCTATCTTTTCTTCATAAGCGGCAAGGTGCATCTGAAGCCCACGATTCCGGTACAGGTCTCCATGGGCGCGCTGTCAGGTGTGCTCGGAGGCATGTTCGCGATGCAGGGGCCTCCCGCCGCAGTGTATTTCATGGCTTCTTCCGAGAGCAAGGAGGAATATATCGGAGCTACCCAGTGGTATTTCGTTACCGGCAACCTGATGATGACCCTCTACAGGTGGCACAGCGGCTTCGTTACCGTTCCCGTGCTCGAGTCTGCCCTTATCGCGCTGCCGGCCGTAGCCCTGGGCCTGTGGATAGGCACCGTAGTCTACGGCCGGCTGCACGGCAATGCGCTGCGCAAGGTGGTCTACCTGTTCCTCGCCGTCGCCGGAGTGTTGTCGGCGGTGTTGTAGAAGTGTACGTCCATTTGCGGGAAGGGGAAGCCTATGCCCGCCTTGGGCAGTTCGTCATAGACTTTCCTGTTGTAGTCGTACAGCAGTCCCCAGTAGTCTTCTTTCTTCACCCATGCCCTCACGGTGAATACTACCGCGCTGTCGGCGAGCTTGGAGAGCACTACCGCAGGGTCTTCGGCTCCGTTTCCGGCGGAGGCGTCGAGTACCCTGGCGTCGGAGCGCAGCAGCTTCATCAGCAGTTCCGTGCATGCGGCGGAGTCTGTGCCGTACTCAACCCCTATGTCCCAGCTGACCCTGCGCAGGGGATGCCGCGAGTAGTTGTCGATGTTGCCGTTGAACAGGGCGCCGTTGGGGAGTATTATGCTGCGGTTGTCGGGGGTGGTGAGGCTGGTGCTTACGATTGATACCGCCGTCACGGTTCCGGAGTAGCCCTGGGCCTCGATGAAGTCTCCTGCCTTGAAGGGCTTGAACGCCAGTATCATCATTCCGCCCGCGAAGTTCTGTACAGTTCCGCTCAGGGCCATGCCTATGGCCATTCCTCCTGCGGCAAGCAGCGCCGCGATAGAGGTGGTGTTGATGCCGAGGGTGCCGATGGTTATGATTATCAGCACTACCGTGAGCGTTATCGATACGAGGCTGGCGACGAACGATACGAGCGTCTTGTCGGCCTTCCTGCGGTTGAAGCCGTTGACTATCATCCGGCGTATGCGCTTGATGAGCCAGGCGCCCACTATGTAGATGATTATGGCTACCACCAGCTTGATGCCGAACTCTATGGCTTTCTGCACCAGGCCTTCCAGGGTCTCGGTGGGATGTTCCGCCATCTGCTGGGCGAACTGCTCGAGACTGACCATCGTAGAGTCGACCTTGCTTGCGATCTCCTCCTCTTCCTGCACAGTGCTGGCCTGTAGTATGGGAAATATCATTCAGTATATGTTTTTACCGTTTATTCCGCGTCCTCTGCCGTATAGGGCAGGCAGACGCCCTTTTCCTTGAAGCTCATCTTCGCGCTCTCCTCGCGCACGTCGTCTTCCGAATAGGTGATGGTCCATGTGTCCATGTTCATCAGCTCCCAGAGCCTGTCCTCGGTCATGGGCGCGGCGAACCTTATCTCGAGGCAGGGCACGAGACTGTCGTCGAGGGTCAGGTAGGTGCCTATGACTCCCTCCTCCTTGGAGAGGTGGTTGCTCAGGTAGGGCAGTCCGCGCATTACTATCGGCTTCTCGTAGTTCTGGTCGGAGATGCGGTATATCCACTGGGGCTGCCCGGCATAGACCTCGCTGCGCTTCCTGACCACGGTCTGCCCGTCCTCTTCGTAGCGTCCGTTATACTCGGCCTTGAAGTGGTCGAACATCATGTCGAGGTATTCCGCAATCGGCATCGTGCTCTCCTCTTTCTCGAGCCTTATGAACTCGAAGTCGAGGGGTATCTCCCTGACGCTGCCTCCGCTTGCGGGCATGTCGAGGGTCTTCTTCTCGACGGTCTGCCTAAACCAGTCCTCGTCGAGCTGTTCGGCGGGATCCATGTATACATAGATTATCAGCGGGCAGTCATAGACGGACTCGAGCCCGAAGATCTTCTTTCCGGTGAGCCGCATCTGCATTCCGAGATAGTTGAGGTCCATGCGGTCGTACATGCCCTCGGTGCGGAGCGTAAGCCTCTTGACCCGGGGATAGAGCGCGGGGTCGGGGCTGCTGACCCTGAAGGTCGACGGCACGAAGGCCTCCTGCTGTATCTTCTCGGCGCTGGTCCTCGAGGGGTCGAACGATACGACTACCCTGTGGCTGCCGACATAGGTCTTCACGCCATGCACTCCGGGAACGTTCTCCATTTTCGCCTTGAAGGCCTTGGAACTGCTGAAGCACTTTACCGACTTCAGACCCTCGAGGGTGACGGTCTCAATCTGCATGTCCTCCGTTATGCCCCATTTCTCGTCGATCGTGGGCAGTTCGAACCTGCCTCCGACGATGTAAGCCGCCGCTACGAGCACTACCGCGATAATCGCGGGCAGGAACCTGGTGAACCTGGATGCCTTGGGGCTCGGGCCTGACTTGACTCCTACGCTCAAGGCTCCGGTCGGGCAGGAGGCGAGACATTCGCCGCACAGCATGCAGTCTACGGCGTTGACCTTGCCCCTGAACGAGGGTACGTCGATGTTATAGGGACAGTTCTTGACGCACGAGCGGCACGAACGCGTGCACTTCGTCTCGTTGACTATGACTCCCAGCAGCTGCAGTTTCGGCTTGCCGCTCAGTATCTCGAGCAGATATCCCACCAGGCAGAGCGCTCCCAGCAGCCATATCCAGGGAATGCCGAGCCCGAGAAGCGAGAGTACCCAGTAAACCGCCACTGTCAGCAGCACCCACTCCCAGAACTTCAGCGTGTTGGAGACGGCTCCGAGGGGGCAGACATATTTGCACCAGAAGCGGTCTATGACGAGCCCGAACAGCAATACCACGGCGAGCGTCGCGAGGGATGCCCAGAGGGTGATCTCTCCCTTGAACCCGGTGGCTGCCGCGTAGTAGGGGTCGAAGTTCTTGCAGAACAGCTCGCTCGTCTCCATGGTGATGCGGAAGGTGACGAACAGCAGCACATACTTGACGAGCCTGAGCAGCTTGTCGGCCACGCTGCCGTCCCTGACCACGACTCCCTTGAAGCCCATGGCCCCGCGCAGCTTCTTGAGCAGGTCCTCGACGGTGCCTATAGGGCAGAGGTAGGCGCAGAACAGTTTTCCGAACAGGACTACGGCCGCTGCCAGGGCTATGCCCATGACTATCTGCACCGAGGTCATCGAGCAGGGAAGGGTGTCGCTGGCGAGGTAGGTGCCGAGGGCTTCCAGTCCGCCGAACGGGCAGTATCTTTCCGGGTCTGCCGGCTCAGCCTTGGGGAAGAGCAGGGTGTAGAGTCCGCTGAAGAAGAATATCAGCGCTGCGAGCGATCCCCACTGGAGGAGGTACTTGGGCCAGTTGCCCCTGATTGTCGATCTTTTAGCCATGTCGGTCCGGATTTATGTCAGTCATGTTTGATTCCGAGCTTGTCCAGCAGGGCGCCGGGGTCGGGGTCGTGTCCGCGGAAGTTGCGGTACAGCACGGCCTCGTCCTCGCTTCCGCCCCTGCTGAGTATGTTCCTGCGGAACGAGTCCGCGGTTTCGCGGCTGAAGATGCCGTTTTCGATGAAGGCGCCGTATGCGTCCGCGGCGAGCACCTCGGCCCATTTGTACGAATAGTAGCCTGCGGCGTATCCGCCGGAGAATATATGCGAGAATGATGTCGACATGCAGCATTCAGGCACGTCGGGCATTACTTCGTAAGGGGCTACGGCCGCAGCCTCCACCTCCTTGGCACCAAGCTCTATCGGTTCCTTGACGGCGTTCCATGCGAGGTCGATCATCCCGTACTGGAGCTGGCGCACCTGGGCGTATGCCGCCATGTAGTTCCTGGCCTCGACGAGGCTCGCGATATATTCGTCCGGAATCTCTTCGCCGGTCAGGTAGTGCCTTGCGAAGGGTTTGAGGTATCCGGGCTCGTAAGCCCAGTTCTCCATGATCTGCGAGGGCAGTTCCACGAAGTCCCAGGCCACGTTGGTGCCGGTGAGTGAAGGATAGCGGCCCTCTGCCATTATCGCGTGCAGGGAGTGCCCGAACTCGTGCAGGAAAGTGGTGAGTTCATAGTGGGTGAGCAGCGCGGGGGCGTCGGAGGAAGGCTTGGTGAAGTTCGTCACTATGCTTACCAGCGGGCGTGTCTCCACCCCGTTCTCGATGCTCTGTCCGCGGAATGTGGTCATCCACGCACCGCCCCTCTTGCTCTCGCGCGGGAAGAAGTCGGCGTAGAACAGCGCCAGATGCCTGCCGTCTGAGTCGCAGACTTCATAGACCCTTACGTCGGGGTGGTAGCCCGGGATGTCGGGCCTGGGAGTGAACTGCAGCCCGTAGAGCCGGGTCGCGAGTCCGAATACGGCCTCTATGCAGGAATCCAGCTGGAAATAGGGCTTGAGCATTTCTTCCGAGAGGGAGTACCGGCTCTCCCTGTATCTTTCCGACCAGTATGAGTAGTCCCAGGGCTGCATGCAGTCCCCGGTGTATCCGTTGTCCGCGGCGTATGAAAGCAGCTCCGCCATTTCCTGCCTTGCCGCGGGAAGCGAGGGCTCCATAAGCGTCTCCAGGAGCCTGTCGACGCCGGCCCTGTCCTTGGCCATCCTTTCTTCGAGCACATAGGCGTCGTAGCTGTCGTAGCCGAGCAGCCTGGCGGTCTCCAGCCTGAGATTGGCGATGCGGCGGCAGATGCCGCTGTTGTCGAACTCTCCGCCGAACGCCCTCGAGTTGTAGGCTATGTAGTATTCCTTGCGTAGGTCGGGCCTGCCGCTATATTTCATGAAGGCGGAGTATACCGGCTGGGAGAGGTCGAAAAGCCAGCCCTGTACGCCCTTTTCCGCTGCAAGCGACGCTCCCATGTCCCTGACATATCCGGGCAGGCCTGCGAGGCCGTCCTCGTCCTCGACATGCAGGGTCCAGGCGTTGGTCGCGGCCAGGGCGTTGTTGCTGAACTGGAGAGTGAGCAGCGAGAGTTCCTCGCGGTATTTCGTAAGGGTTTCCTTGTCTTCGGGCGACAGCTCGGCTCCGTTGCGCCTGAACGAGAGGTAGGTGTCCTCCAGGAGTTTCTGCTGGTCCTTGTCCAGGGAAAGGCTCCCGCGATTGTCCCATACGGCCCTTACCCTTTTGAACAGCTCCCCGTTGAGCGATATGTACATCGAGTATTCGTTCATCAGGGGTGCGAGCTGTTCCGCAATCTGCTGCATCTGGGGGTTGGTGTCGGCCTCGAGCAGGTTGTAGAATATGTTGCTCACGCGGTCGAGCGTGCGTCCCGAGTATTCCAGCGCCTCTATGGTGTTTGCAAATGTCGGAGCCTCCGGGTTGGAAGTTATCGCGTCTATCTCGGCACGTCCCTCGGCCATGGCCTCCTTGAATGCCGGCATGTAGTGTTCCGGCCTTATCCTGTCGAACTGCGGGGCTCCGTAGGGGAGCGTCGATTCCGCAAGCAGGGGATTCTCCATTTCTTTCATTCCGTCTATGCTTAGTTCATCCAGTATGTAGTCTGCGTGCATGTAGTTGCGCAGTGTCCACAGCACGAAGCGTATGTCTACGTTCACGCACTTGTTGTATCCTTCCGTCCAGTATACGTCCGATGCGAGGGATTCCTTGTTGCCGTCGAACGCGAGTCCCACGAGCCTTCCCTCGGCGTCGAGTACCGGACTGCCCGAATTGCCTCCCGTGATGTCGTTGTCGGTCAGGAAGTCGACGGGGAGGTCTTCGCCTGAGGCTATGCTCTTTTCGAGGGCCTCCTTCCATGCTGGCGGCAGATGGAAGTCGTATGAGCCGGGATCCTCCTTCGCGAGTATTCCGGATGCCGTGGTCTGCCATGGCAGCATGATGCCGTCACGCTCGAAACTTCCGACCTCGCCGTAGGTCAGGCGCATAGTGGAGTTCGCGTCGGGATACTGGGCCTCCCCGCGTCCAAGGCGCATACGGTACTTCGCACGGGTATATTCCCTGTCGAGTACGGTGCGGTCCCTGTCTCCCTCGATGCCGTCGATCACATCGTTGAACGCGCGTATCTGCACGTCGTTGAAGAACTTGTATATCCCGTCGTCCACAGTCATCGGCCTGTCTGTCCACAAGGCGTCGCACATCGCGTCCCAGTCGTTGCCGTAGCGGGCATATGTCTCTTTCTGGAAGGGACCCCAGTAGCTGCTGTCGACATTCTCGAAATAGGTCTGGAGGCAATACCTGAACAGGTCTTTCTCGACCCTGAGGTCGATGCCGGCGTACTGCTCCTCCATGTCGAGCGGGCTGCGGGAGTTCCTCAGCCGCATCGCTATCAGGCCGAGCTGCGTGCCGCGTACTATGGTCTCGCGGTAGTATATGCGGTTCTTCTCGGCTTCACGCACTTCGCGGTATGTGTCGTCGAGCTCGCGGAAGAGCTCCCTTTCGGAGCGCCGGAGCCTGCGGTCCTCGCGCCTTATCCGCTTCGGCACGTCGAAGCGCCGCACGTTCTGCACGAAGCCCTCGTCGTTCTCCTGCACGTTGCTCAGGGAGAAATACCTGTCGGAATATTTGAGCCTTATCCCGGGATCGGCGTCCATCCAGGACTTCATTATGCGCATCTGGTCGGCGCGCACCCTGTTGCTTATGGGCAGGGCGAGCGAGGCCCTGTAGTCTACTTTCGCCTCCGAGGAGTATCTCGCGGTGCTTCCCGGATAGCCCATTATCATCGTGAAGTCTCCGGGCTGCACGCCTTCGGTACTTATCTGGAGGTATTTCGCCGGCCTGAGGGGCAGGTTGCCCTCGGAATGCTCCGCGGGACGGCCGTCCGCCCCGGCATATATGCGGTACAGCGCGAAGTCGCACTTGTGCTGCGGCCATTCCCAGTTGTCTATGTCCCCGCCGAACGCCGCGATGCTCACGGGAGGCGCCGCAACCAGGCGGATGTCGGTGTAGACCTCGTACAGTGCGAGATAGTATCTTGATCCCGCCCACATGCTGCTGAGCGAGGCGTCGTAGCCGGTGGCCGTCGAGTATTTCCTTTCTATTATGCTGCTTATCCTGCGGCTGCCGTGGGGCCTTCCCGCCGCTGCCTCCTCCTCTATCAGGGTGTTGACTTCGTCGGTGACGTCGAGCACCTTCTTGAGGAAGTAGGCGCTCTTGCCGGGAATGTATATCTCCTCCTGCTCCGATTTCGCGAAGAAGCCGTCTTCGAGGTAGTTATGTCCGGCGGTGCTGAGGGCGTGTATGTCGGAATACGCGCAGTGGTGGTTGGTTATGAGCAGTCCCCGCTCGGAGACCATGCTGCCCGTGCAGCCGAAGTCGAGGGACACTATCGCGTCCTTGAGCGAAACTTCGTCTTCGCTGTATATCTCCCCGGCATCGAGTTTCAGGCCCGAGGCCTGCATGTTCCTCACCAGTGCCTCGGAAAGGGCGTTGACCATCCACATTCCTTCGTCGGCGTGGGCGGCAAAAGGCAGCAGGCAGAGGGCGATCGATAAGAATTTCCTTTTCATGTCCATAGCGAGAACTTCATAGTTTTCAAAGATGAGAAGAATCTCAAAAAAAGTCAAGTAAATGCCTTGGAAATACTTAAAAATAATGAAAATGCAGGCGCTGCCTTTGATTATCGGTGAAACTGGCTAAATTTGCGGTAGAGTGTAGTGTTTTTCCATAAGTTAGAGTGTATGGACAGCCCTAAGAAAGTCAAGTTCGCAGCCTTTTCCGCGTTCCTGCTTTGTGCGTGGTGCCTCGACGGCGCTGCCGCCCCTCGGGACTTCAGGGTCGGTGGCAGGGTGTACGATGCGTCGTCGGGCGAGTCCCTCGCGGGCGTCGTCGTGAACATCGACGAACTGTGGGCTATCAGCGGCGAGGACGGTACTTTCCTGATAGAAGGGGTACAGGGCGGCGAGTACGACCTCAGGGCGACCCTGCTGGGATATGTGGACTACTCCCTGACGATGACCGTCTCGCGGGACATCGACAACTTCGAAATCAGGATGAAGGAGAGCAGCCTCGCGCTCCAGGAGGTAGTGGTGACGGCGCAGAGGCCGAAAGACGGTATAGGTACTTCCCACGACATCGGGCGCAACGCCCTCGACCACCTGCAGCTGAGCAATATGACCGACATGGCGGCGCTGCTGCCGGGCGGCAGGACCTCCAATCCCGACCTTACTGCGGCGTCGAGTTTCTCCGTGCGCTCGGGCGGCACCGCGGCGGGCAATGCGGCATTCTCCACCGCCGTCGAGGTCGACGGAGTGCGTATAGGCAACAACGCCGGCTTCGGCGAGATGACGGGAGTCGATACGCGCAGTATCGCGGTAGACAACGTTGAGTCGGTGGAGGTGATATCCGGAGTCCCTTCTGCGGAATACGGCGACCTCGGCAGCGGCATGGTGAGGATACGCACGAAGAGGGGCAAGTCTCCGCTCAGCGTGACATTCTCGGTGAATCCGAGGACATACCAGGCCTCGCTCTCGAAGGGCATAGACCTGGGCGCGAAGGCCGGAATACTGAACCTCAGCGCGGAATGGGCGAACGCCACCAAGAAGCTCACGTCCCCCTATGAATCATACACCAGGAGGGGCATCGGGGCGGTGTGGTCCAACAATTTCGACGGAGGGCTGCGCTTCGAGCTCGGGCTCAACGGCAACATAGGCGGCATGGACAGCAAGGACGATCCCGACGCGTTCAAGGGCGAATACTCCAAGGCGAGGGACAACACCCTGAGAGCCAACACTTCGCTCACATGGCTGCTGAACCGCTCCTGGGTCACCAACCTGAATTTCGACGCATATCTCAACTATGCCGACAACCTCTCGCACCACCACAAGTACAACTCGGCCGCCTCGGCCCTGCCGGCCGTGCATTCCGAGCAGGAAGGCTACAGCTATGCCGTGCTGCTTCCGGAGGGCGAATACTATTCCGACGCCATGACCGACTCCCGGGAACTCGATGCGGGCGCTTCTCTGAAATACACGCTCAACCGCCGCTGGAACGGCATGCGCAGCGCGTTCAAGGCCGGCCTGCAGTGGAAGGCTTCCGGCAATGTGGGAAAGGGCGAATACTATCTCGACCCGTCCCTCGCCGAGAACGGCTTCAGGCCGCGCGACTATTCCGAGTATCCGTTCATGCATACGCTGTCGGCCTATGCCGAGGAGGATTTCAGCTTCCCCTTCGGCCTGAGGTTCACCGCCGGACTGCGCTACGACAGGATCTTCGTCAAAGGCACGCGCTACTCGGACGTGGGTTCCCTCTCCCCCCGCATGAACATCCGGTACGACATAGGCAGGAACCTCTCCCTGAGGGCCGGCTGGGGACTCGCCGAGAAACTGCCCTCGTTCTACATACTCTATCCCGAGCCGCGCTACAGGGACATACTCGTATCCAGCGGCTACGACGACGGGCATCTCTACTACAGGTACTATACCCAGCCCTGTCCCATAGAGTACAATCCGGACCTGAAATGGCAGCGCAACGAGAACGCCGAACTCGGGCTCGACGCCTCGCTCGGCGGGATAGGCCTTTCGCTCGTGGGTTATCTGAACATAACCCGCAACCCCTACAAGTTCTCCAACAGCTACCGCTATCTGGAACTTGACAGGGACGGCCTGCTCGACAAGACCTTCGTCGCCGTCGCGAGGCAGGACAACGGGGCCCCGGTGTACCGCAGCGGAGCCGAACTGACCGTGGACTTCCCCCAGATACGGCCGCTGCGCACCTCCTTCCGCCTCGATGCGGCCTACTCCTGGAGCAGGACCGACGACAGCAGTCCGTACTATTACTATAACGAAGGCTGGTCGCATCCCACGATACCCTCCCGTTCCTATCCCTATGTAGGGGTCTATGCGAACGGCGGCAACAGCAACCTGATGATAAGGGGCGAAGTGTCGTCTTCGCTGAACGCCAACCTTACCTCCATTACGCATATCCCCGAGGCGCGGCTGGTGATAACGGTGAGGATCGAGGCGTCGCTCTTCTCGCGCTCGCTCAACCTTCCCTCGGGCCAGACCGACGTGGTCTATCCGACGGCCTACCTGACCGTCGAGGACGGCGGGCAGACCCTGCATTTCTTCACCGACCGCAACAAGGAGCAGGACGAGTTCCGCGACCTCGTGGTGAGGCCGTCCAACGACTACCTTTTCGCCCAGGACGGATACGGTGCGTACGCTTCGGCCAACCTGAGCGTCACCAAGGAGATAGGCGACGCGGTGAGCCTGTCGTTCTTCGCCAACAACTTCACCAACGCCCGGCCCTATGTGGTCTCCATGGCTACCGGGGTCGGCGCCATTTTCACGCCGGCCTTTTACTACGGCCTTACATGCAGAATTAAGCTATGATGAAAAGGATATATGCATACTGCCTGCTTGCCGCCGCAGCCTTCTCGCTGCAGTCCTGCCTGGATATGGACATGGCCGGGCTGTACGACGGCGACCTGCATTCCCTCGAGATACTCCTGAGTCCGCCAGGGGATGCCGGCGACATCGTGTTCGACGGTGCCGTCGTGAGACTGCGCGAGATAAACAGCGACGCGGATTATACGGCCGCATGCGATGCCAGGGGCGTGGCGCGGATAAGCCTGCCGAACGGAATCTACATGGCTTCGACCAGCCTCACGGGCGGAGAATACCGTTACGGCGGGAGCGTTTCCGGCATCATTGTCGGAGGCTCCGACGCGAGCTGCTCCATAGCACTCGCAAGGACACGCGTGTCAGACATAGTCATAAAGGAAATCTACTGCGGAGGCTGCATGAAGTATCCCCAGGAGGGAACCTACCAGACCGACTCGTACTTCATACTGCACAACAACTCCGCGAATACGGTGTATCTCGACGGCCTGTGCTTCGGTACGCTCGATCCCTATAACTCCAATTCCGCCCCGGTCTGGGGCACGGATCCCGGATTCGTCCCGATAATCCAGGCGATATGGCAGTTCCCGGGCGAGGGGAGCGATTTCCCGCTCGGGGCGGGGGAGGACGCGGTGGTCGCCGTGTTCGGGGCGATAGACCACAGCGCCTACTATCCCATGTCGGTCGACCTCAACAGGGAGGACGTGTTCGTGTGCTACAACCCCACCTATTTCCCGAACGCCATGTGGCATCCCGCTCCGGGAGACAAGGTGAGTCCGGACCGCTATCTGTCGGTGGTGATAAAGACCGGACAGGCGAACGCCTATACCTTCTCCGTCAGCTCTCCGGCCCTGGTGATATTCCGTGCGGAAGGGGAGACGATACAGGAGTTCGTCTCCAGGAGCGAAAACGTGGTGCAGAAGCCGGGCAGTTCGCGCGACAGGGTGGTCTGCCTCCCTCCGGAGTGGGTGCTCGACGGGGTGGAGGTGTTCACCGGCGAGTCTTCGAGCAACAAGAAGAGGCTCGATGCGTCGATAGACGCCTCGTATGTGACGCTGAGCAAGACCTGCGAGGGACATTCCCTGATGCGCCGGGTCGACGAGGAGGCCTCGCTGGCGGCTGGCCGCGAGATACTGGTGGATACTAACGACAGTCTGGAGGATTTCTATGAAAGCGAGACTCAGTCACTGCATAGGTAGGCTGCTGCCCTTTGCGGCTGCCATTATGGTCTGCGCCGGTGCGCAGGCCCAGGTCTCGCGTTACGACAGGCTCGAGCGGCGCAACCTGTGGAATGCGGGGGAGAATGTGGCCGCCCTCAGACTCGACAGCCTGAGCTATGCCGAGGCGGCGCTCGGAGCCCGTTACGAGGCGGGGGCCTTCAGGAGCGTGAGCGACGCTTCGTCGCTGTGGAGCGCCGGAGTGCAGGCCCGTGCCGTGAGCACGCTCGGGGGTTTCTCGATGCGTGGGAGTTTCGGCTTCGAGAATACCGAAGGTTACGACATGTGCGGCTCCATGTTCATGCAGCCGGGATTCTTCCCCGTGGATGTCATGGAGTTCACGCCCGGACGCAAGTCGTTCCAGAAATATACCCTTTCCGGAGGCATCGCGGTGCCCCTTTCGGATAACTGGACCATAGGGGCGGATATGGATTTCGCGAGCGCCAACGCGGCCAAGCGCAAGGATCTCCGCTATACCGGCTACAGGCTCGACTTCAGCTTCGCCCCGTCGCTGATGTACAGTTCTGGCCCCTTCCGCGCCGGGCTTTCGCTGCTCTACGGGCGCAATACCGAGAAGATAGACGCCGAGCAGATAGGCTCCGCCCAGACCGCTCCCATGGCGTTCTTCAACGAGGGGCTCTATTACGGCAACTACCAGGTCTGGACGGGCAGCGGCACCAGACTCGACGAGTCTGGTGTCAGCGGCTTGCCGCTGAGCCAAAATTCTTTTGGCGCCGCCCTCCAGACCGGCCTGCGCCAGGGCTCCTCGGAATTCTACGCCGATGTCGGCCTTTCCTGTCTCAAGGGCAGGGCCGGAGAGAGGCAGACCGTCTGGTACCGCTACCGCGGCCCTCTCCTTTCGGCCAGGCTGGGCCTGCGCAGCGGCGCGCATACCCTGCGCAGCGAATTCCGCTGGAAGCGCATCACCAATAGGGAGAGCGTGCTCGACAAGGTCGTGCAGGGCGGTGTGACCACTACGGTGGAGTATGCCAGCAACCGCATCTTCACTTCGAACGAACTGGGGCTGAGGGTCGAGTATGAGTTTCTCTCGCCCCGTTTCGAGCTGCGGCCCTCCGTCGAGCTCGCAGACAGGCAGGGTTTGGCGCAGCCTCTGTACCCCTATGTTGCCGCCGAGGAGCTGCGCTCTCTGCGTGCAGGACTTGAAGCCCTGCTGCGTTTCGGCTCCTTCGGGTTCGCGCCGGAAGTGTCATGGTACTGCGGAAGCATCGACGCTTCGGGTGATGCTCCGGGCAGGATGGAGGAACTCTACGCCCTTGCCTGCGAGTACGAGACCGCGCCGAGGCTTTCCGCGGGTGCCGAGTTGAGGCTGGACTTCGCCGGGAGGTTCTTCGCCGCTGTTTCCGGCGGCTGCGTCAAGGCCTTCGGGGTGGAACATATGGACGGTTCCGTGCGCTGGGGCGCCGGTCTGAAGTTAGGTATGGATTTTTGATGTCAAACAATCAACCAATAATATTACGTATCATGAAAAAGTCTTTGATTCTTACATCTGTGCTTGCAGTGCTCGCGCTGTCGGCCTGCGAGAAGACTCCCGCTCCCGAGGGATTCGCGACTCCCAAGGACGGCGAGGAGGTGGACGTCCCCTTCTACGGCGCTACCCTGACCTATGTGCTCGAGACCAACTGCCGCTGGCAGATAAGCGCCATGTCCGACCTCGACGTCACTCCTATCAGCGGGCAGGCCGGAACCACAGACCTCAAGGTCGTGGTGTCCGGCAACCTCACTGACGAGGAGAAGACGGAGTATTTCACCGTCACGCTGACCAACGACGACGGGGCGACCGCCGAGTTCACCGTCGAGTTCAAGGTCCCCGCTCCCTCTCTCAGCTACGGCGGAGTGGACTACAAGGTGGCCTATATGCCTGACGGCAACTACTGGATGACCGAGAACCTGCGCTATGTGCCCGAGGGGATGAGCATCTCTTCCGATCCTTCCGACGACAGCGGCCTGTGGTATCCATATCAGGTAGCGGACAAGGCCGCCACGGCTCTTACCGACGACGCTTCGGTGGCAAAGTACGGCCTGCTCTACACTCCTGCGGTAGCTTTCGGAGAGGAAGTCTCGGAAGCCAACTACAAGAACCTCGAGGGCGCCCGGGGAATCTGCCCCGAAGGCTGGCACATCCCTTCGAGGAGCGAGTGGTTCGCGCTGGTGGGCGAGTCCAACAAGGCTGACGGAGAGGATTCCAAGCCGGAGAACAATACGGATGCCGCGTTCTTCGACACCGAGGCGGGCTATGCCACCGTGGTGAAGGCCGACTCTTACGGCTTCAACTTCACCTTCGCGGGCAGCGTGATAGGCGGCAAGTACAATACCGTCACCGTAGACGAGACCAAGGCTCCCGACCACGAGGAGTGGTACGGGGCGAACGCGATGAACTATGTGCTCGCCTCTACCGGCTACACCGGAAGCAAGCCCCAGATGTTCTCCCTGATGTCTTCGTTCACGAAGTCTTTCCCCGAGGGCAAGCTCAGCGTGGCCTATACCAATCTCGACAACGGCGTATCGGTGCGCTGTGTGCTCGACAGGCAGTAGATTGTATTTTTTGAATTGTGGCCCGGACGGCGGTATTGCCTTTCGGGCCATAATTCGTATATTGCGCTTTCGAATTATGGATCTGGCAAGGAAAATTTTCTGTGTGGCGGGACATCGCTTCGGCGTCTCCCTGCCCGATGGTGCGGATACGGACAGGGTTCTCAGGTCCTATCTTCCCTTTGAACAGGATGTTAAGGAGACTGAAAAGAATGACGGGAGCTCCGGACTCCTTTTCTCTCTGTGTGCGGAACAGACAAGGGACGGCATAGGAACTTGCGGAAGTGCGCTGAAGCGTCTGAACGAAGAGTCTCCCTATATCTGGATCAACGACAGGGATGATGCCCTGGTTTTCGGTTTTTCCATATCTGATGCCTGTCCTGCCTTCCTGGTGCGTGTGAGTCCTGACCTCAGTCTTGCCAGTATCGAACTGCCGCAGGCTTGCCCGCCCTCTCTGATGTCGTTTGCGCTGGACAATTCGGCAATGCTGGCCTATATGCTTGCGACAGCCTGCTCGGATACCCTGCTTGTCCATGCTTCGGTTGTGCGGTACGAAGGCCGCGGGTATGCCTTCACCGGACGCAGCGGTAGTGGAAAGAGTACCCACAGCAGACTTTGGCTGCAGAATATTCCTGGCACCGTGCTCGTCAACGACGACAACCCTGTGATACGCATGCTCGACGGACTCCCGGTGGTCTTCGGTTCTCCCTGGAGCGGCAAGACTCCCTGCTGGAAGAATACCAGCGCACCCCTGCAGGCGTTGGTGCACATATTCCAGGCGCCGGAGAACAGGATAGAAAGGCTTAGGGGCGTGCATGCCTATGCGTCTTTCATTACCTCATGTTCCAACCTCAGATGGAAAAGGGAAATCTCGGACGGCATCCATTCCTGCGTGGAGAAAGTGCTCGGGACATGCCGTTCCTATAAGCTTTACTGCCTTCCCGACAGGGATGCCGCTCTGCTCAGTTTCAGGATATGCGCGGAACAGCATTGAAATCCATAAGTAACGGGATGCTGTTCTCCGAAGTGCGCCGCCTGATAGGAGAGGGCAGGCAGGTGACGCTGTTGTCCAAAGGGTACAGCATGCTTCCTTTCATAGTCGGCGGACGCGACAGCGTACTGCTCGAGCCTTGCCGGGATGTGGCAGTCTACGATATACTGCTATGTGAAATATCACCCGGGAGATATGTGATACACAGGCTTGTCGGTATAGATGGCGGTACCCTGACGCTCATGGGCGACGGAAACCTGATGGCCACGGAACACTGCTCTCGTGCGGATGTCGTCGCAAAGGTAGTAGGGATAGTGAGGCCTGACGGCCGGAACATTGACTGCTGCAGCGCTTCGGAACGCCGTAAGGCACGGCTCTGGCTGCGTCTTTTGCCTTTGCGCAGATTCCTGCTGGCGTTATGGCGACGCACGCACCGTTCCCTCCTGCAGGATTGATTTGGAAATAAACACGGCAGAGCATAACTTTGTCTCAAATACTGTCATTATGAGAGTCAAGCAAGGTTTCGTCCTCCGCGACATGTGCGGAGAGCATATCGTGTCTGCCGAGGGTATCGGCAATTTCGATTTCAACAAGGTTATCAGTCTCAACGATACGGCGGCTTATCTGTGGAATGCCGTATCAGGCAGGGATTTCGACGAGGGCCTGCTCGCGGAGCTCCTTCTCGAGAGATACGCTGTCGATGCTCCGACGGCCGCGAAGGATGCATCTGCGCTCTGCGCCCGTTGGAAAGAGGCGGGACTGCTTGAATAGGAGGCGGTGATGACGGCAGGCAGGGGTATCCGCCGTTATCTCGGGTGGTTCCGACAGGTTGCCGCCGGGCAGGGCATTGCCATGGCCGGCAGTGTGCTCGCCAATCTTGCCGGCGTGGGGTTGTCGCTGTTTTTTGTCTATGTCTGCAAGTGCCTTATCGATATCGCTACCGGTGAGTCGGGCAGGAATCTGCTGCCGTGGTCATTTGTGCTCGTGGCGGTGATGGTACTGCAGATAGTGTTCTCTCTGCTGCGCACCGGTATCTCGGCACAGCTCGACATAAGGATAAAGAACGGCCTGCGCATGCGGCTCTTCTCCAACCTCATCTGCGTGTATCACGGTGGCCGTGGAGAAAGGCATAGCGGTGATGTCACCAACCGTCTCGAAGAAGATGTGCGCGTGGTGTCGGAATGCCTTGGCGTGGTGCTGCCGTCGCTGTTGTCGGCATCGGTGCAGTTCGTTGCCGCCTTTGCCTTCCTCATGGCATTGAACGGTACCCTGGCCTGGTCGGTCGTGGGCATAATGCCTGTCGCCATCGTGCTTAGCAAGCTGTTTTTCCGCAGGATGCGCAGGCTCACGCGCGATATACGCGACACTGACAGCAAGGTGCAGTCGCTGCTCCAGGAGAATCTGCAGCATGCGGTGCTTATCCAGACACTCGAACAGCAGGGACGCGTCTCTTACGGGCTTGGCCGTCTCCAGTCGGGACTCTATGACAGGGTCATGCGCCGCACGCGCTTCTCGCTGACCTCGCGCCTGCTTGTCAGCGGAGCCTTCGCCGCAGGCTACGCTACGGCCTTCATACTGGGTGTGCACGGGCTTCTGGAAGGAAGCATCGGATTCGGTACGATGACAGCCTTTCTCCAGCTGGTAGGGCAGATCCAGCGTCCCGTAGTTGATATGAGCAGCTACATCCCCTCTGCAGTGCATGCGGCCGCCTCGGCCGACCGGCTTATGGAACTTGTACACGACGGAGCTGAGAATGTGGTACGTTCCGTCCGTCTCGGTTCTCCCGCTGGAATCAGAATGACCGGCGTGTCGTTCGCCTATCCGGACGGGATTACGGAGGTGATAGATGGTTTCAGCCATGATTTCAGGCCTGGAAGCCGTACGGCCATAATAGGGGAGACCGGTGCCGGGAAGAGTACGCTGATACGGCTTATGCTGGCTCTCCTGAGTCCCCGGCAGGGCAGCATCGAGATTTACGATACGGAGAAGAGCCTGCCCGTGAGCAGTGCGACCAGATGCAATTTCACATATGTCCCTCAAGGCAATTCGCTGCTCAGCGGTACGATCCGCGACAATCTGCTTCTCGGAGATCCGGATGCCGACGAGCCCCGGATGAGAGAAGCCTTGCGCATAGCGGCCGCAGAGTTCGTGTTTTCGTTGCCTGACGGACTGGACACCCCGTGCTCGGAGAGGGGAGGAGGGCTCAGCGAAGGCCAGGCACAGCGAATCGCTATAGCCAGGGCCCTGTTGCGTGGCGGCGGCATCCTGCTCCTGGATGAATTCAGCTCTTCTCTGGATCACGGCACGGAAGCCAGGCTGATGGAGAATCTCAGTACGGCTCTGCCGGGACATACGATGATATTCATCACTCACCGGAAGAAGATAACGGAATATTGTGACGATATAATAGAAATGCAGGCGTAATCCGATATGGAGAAGAACACATTGATGCAGTTTTTCGAACTTGTCCGCTCGGGCCTATGGGGCCATCCGGCCGATTCCGGCCTTTTCTGCGGAGGGGCTGACTGGAAGACTTTGTTCCGTATGGCATCCATGCAGGCTCTTGTGGGCCTGTTTGCCGACGGGGCAGGAACGCTGCCGAAGGAGCTGATGCCTCCCTCGGAGCTTGTGCGCAGGCTTTACGTGCTTGTCGAGGCTACCCGCCGTGCGAACCTGCAGCTCGATTCGGTACTCGCCGAACTTGTGACACTGCTCCGGGAGAACGGCATCGAGGGTGTGCTGCTCAAGGGTCAGGGACTGTCGCGGGACTATCTCGTTCCCGGGCACAGGATGTGCGGTGACATAGATTTCTATGTGGCCGGTAAGGAAAACTATCTGCGCAGCTGTGAACTGGTGAGAAGCATGGGAGAGAAGGAAGGGGAGGAGTCGGAAAGTGACAAGCATTTCCATTTCAACCGCAAGGGATGCCAGATAGAAATCCACAAGCGTCCTGCGACCGACATCAATCCCTTTGCGGACAGGCGCCTGAAACGCTGGACACGCTTACGTCTCGGTGAAGGGTGTGGAATGCGTACTCTGGAAATCGGTGGGGTGGCGGTCAATCTTCCTCCGGCCGCCTTCGATTCGGTGTTCATACTGCAGCATATAAGCAACCACATGCTCAAGGGCGGCGTCGGACTGAGGCAGTTGTGCGACTGGTGCCGCTATCTGTATGTACATGGCGGGGAAATCGACTGCCTGCAATTGTCTCGGGACCTCGATATGCTGCATCTGAAAGAAAACTGGCAGCTGATGGGCTACATTGCCGTGAACATGCTCGGACTGCCGGAAGAAATGATGCCTTTTTATACTCCAAGGGCTGAGAAGAAGGCCATGCGCTGTCTTGAAATCATCCTGAGTTCCGGCAATTTCGGAAAATACGGCAAGAATGCCTCTGCGGGACACCATGCCTGTACGAATGTAATGCTGCGCAAGATGCACAGCTGCAGTCTGGTGCTTTCCCGACAGGCCGGATTGCTGAAAGTGATTCCACGGGATGTGCTCGCATATGTGCCGTGGTATATCCTTGACGGAGTCCGCCGGGCTATAGCGACGGATAAGGGATAGCACGTTCCAGATAATTTTCTGCCCGTTTTCTTGAACAATGTCGCAAAAAAATCAGTATATTCGCGACATGTCTAGCAACGGAACCGTCCTGATAACGAAGGGGGGGGGTAGAGTGGCGTAATATAAGGTCATTCCATCCCGTTCCTCCGAGAATAACCGGGGAGACACGGCGCTTCACGCGCCGCGTCTCCCCTTGTCGTTCGTATCCGGGGTCCGTCACCGTACCCGTACAGACCAACTTTTAAATACATAGGAAATGGAAAAGAACGACAAGATGAGGTATACGGCTCCCGAGGTGGAGATCGTTACCGTGATCCCCGAGACGGGGGTGCTTCAGGGCTCAGGCAGCCTGACCGATCCTGGATATACCGACTGGAATTAGGAGGAAAGACTATGAAAGGAAAGGTGAAAATAATCATGGGTGCAGCCGCCTGTCTGGCGGTGGCATCCTGCACGCAGGAACTTGTACCGCGTCCCGAGGGTGCGGTACGGATTACGGCGACGCGCGAGGGCTTCGTCGGAACCAAGACTGATATCGGGTCTGCCGAAGGCTCTTACCTTCTCTGGTCTGCCGGAGACAAGATCGCCGTGGTGAACGGCGGCTCGGTTTCCGAATACACGCTTACGGCCGGAGCCGGGACGAAGACCGCGACCTTCAGCGGCGATGTCGAGCTGCAGACAGGCGACCTGTATGCGTACTATCCCTGCGGAGGGTCCTACAAGGATGCCGTCCCTGTCGAGTTAGGCAGCCAGAGCCTGAAGTCCACGGAAGGAACAGGAAAGTATTACTACATGGTGGCCTATGCGGAGGTGAACGACCCCGATAACATGAGTGTCGTGTTCACCAATCCCCTGTCGGCTTTCGTGTTCAATATAGAGAACGGCCTCGACGAGAACATAGTGCCGAAGAAGCTTACTGTGACTGCACCCGAAGCTGTCTTCTATCAGAAGGGAAGCATCAGCCTGAGCAAGGAGAATGCCGCCAATCCCGTGGTCGCTTCTCCGAGCGAAGCCGTCAGCACGGTCAGCGTAACACTTGACGGATTCACGCTCGAAGCAGGACAGAGCGCTTCATACCCGGCGGTGGTGATGCCTGTCGACCTGAGAGGCAAGGATCTCAACTTTGCCCTGACCTATAGCAAGGGCGACTCCTCTGCGGAACTGACTGTCACTCTCACCGGTATCGAGGGCAAAAACCTTTCGAGGAACAGTTTCGCGGGCATCAATTTCAAGCTCAGTGATTCAAGCATCGACACCGGCTTCGAGGATATGAAGAACGCCTTCGAAAACGGCAATTCATACACCCTTGAATCTGATATCGACATTACCTCGGCTACAATCACGGTTCCTGCAGGCAAAAACGTAACCCTCGACCTCAACGGACATGAAATCAAGGCGGCCAACACCTCGAGTGGACAAATCAAGGTATACGGCAGCCTGACCATCAAGGATGCTGCCGGAAACGGAAGGATTTATTCTTCATCCGATTATTCTGATGATGCAGGTACAGCTCTTATCACTGCAGAGGGAGAGAGTGCTCGGATAACCCTTGAAAGCGGTACTGTATATGCTGTACGCGACGATGCGGTAAATAAGGGACAGTCCGCCGTAGGCGTACTGGATGGCGGAGACTTTACCATGAATGGAGGAGAAATCGAGGCCGGCTGGTATGCGGTAAGCGGAAACGGTGACCAGCAGACGAGCAGTACGATTACCATCAACGGAGGAGAGCTGTCATCTACCGCGGACTATGCGATATATCTGCCCCATAGCGGCGTCACCACAATTTCCGGCGGTACCGTGACCGGTGGTGCAGGAGCCGTAGGCATGCGCAGCGGTAAGCTTGTCATCAAAGATAGAGCGACTCTCGTAAGCCTCGGCACGAGTTCTACCGGACAGTGGTCAGACGGCACTTCAGGCATGGACTGCGCAGTCGTATTCGTCGATCCCAAGACAAGCTCATCCGCTTACGGTGACTGTAATGTGACTGTAGACGGAGGAACATTTGACGCCCGTGGAACTTCCCTTTCAATCATTGCCAACGAAAACTCTGCCCATGATGTCTCAATCACTGTGAACGGCGGTACGTTCTCCGACGCGAGTGTCCTTCCCTATGTCGCCGAGAACGGAAATGTCACCATAAGCCTGGCGGATGATACTGAACTGGAAAAGTCCATGGTCGTAGAGCGCGGTTCGGCTACCGTAGACCTCAACAAGCATACCCTGACTGCAGCAAGTACTGCAGTAGTTGAAGGTACACCCCAGAAAGGACAGACTGTTGCGATATTTGTGAACGATGGAGCCAAGCTTACCGTAAGGGACGGCAAGATAGGCGACAGTACGCAGGGTCCGTTCTACGGTGTTTTCGGAAAAGGCAAGTCCGAGATAACACTCGACGGGGTGGAATTCAGCGAAATGGTTACATATGCCTATAACGGAGCCGGCGCAAGGCTCGACGCTGATAACTGTACCTTCAGAGGCTGGCTTTCAGGCTGGGGAAGCGGATCTGCGGCATTTGACGCCTGCACCTTCACTATCGGCAAGGCCTGGGCTCCTGCAACCATCTGCTATGGTAATACTACCTTTACCTCATGCAGTTTTGCAGATGTGGGCCGAGATGCCGATTACTGGGCCAACGGTGTTGAAGTTGACGAAAAGACCCACGAATACACCGGGCCTGATAATGACGGATACTACCGTTGGAACTATGTCGTGACAGGATGCAGTCATGCGACTGCAATAGCATTTAATGGATGCAAGTTTGTTGATGAAGATGGCACGAATGTAGGAGCTGTTACCGTGAACAATCATCCTTATCATAAATGCTCAGGTGATAGCGGCTGGGGAGATGGTACCATTTCAGATGCCAATGTTACGGTAGATGGACAAGTAGTAACCTCTTATTGTAGCGGATATAATGCCGCTCATCCTTCTGAGTAGCATTATCTAACAGGTATGTCGAGAACCGTTCTGGCCTAAAGCCTGAACGGTTCTCTTTTTATGCCTGCGTGGCCTATTCCAGCGAGCAGACCTGTTCCCTGCTCAGTCCGGTGAACCGGATGACCTTTTCCACAGGCTCTCCGTCTGCGAGCATTGCCTTCGCGATTCTCGTGGCCGCCTCGAGGCTGCCCTGCTCGATTCCTGCCTGCAGCCCCTCGGCCCGTCCCTGTTCTCGTCCGTCATCCTTGGCGGTCTCGATGATGTTGTAGTAGTCCCTTTCGGTAATCATCTCCTTCTCGTAGGTAAGTTTGACCTGGGGTTCGAACCTGGCGATCTCGCAGGCGTCGAAGA
>ERZ824598.242-NODE-242-length-92513-cov-5.071189_pt1 | contig 92513 bp, 78 predicted proteins | sample MGYA00519934_ERZ824598 | MGnify/ENA primary metagenome ERZ824598 (study PRJEB31778, sample SAMEA3449177) | human gut metagenome | biome: human gut; feature: human-associated habitat; material: faeces | place: United Kingdom | collected 2010/2012 ... | reverse complement strand
TTCCTCGAGCGCAGCCTGGTCGAAAGACATTCGGGGCTGGAACGGGTTGGGCTCTATCATGTCCACAGGTATACGCAGTATGTCGGCTGTGTTCTGCAGGGGACCTCTCGCCCCGACGACCTCCTTGTTCACATATCCTACAGGCTTGCGGAGCTGGTCTGCTCCCGGGACATCGGAGAATATGGCTCCCACGCCCTTGCCCAGTCCTCTCTGTACCTTGCTCATAGCTGTTCTCCGTTATGCTCCATCACCTCCCTTGCAAGATTCAGGTAGTTGTTGGAGCCGTTGCACATGATGTCGTATAATATGATGGGCTTGCCGTGCGAAGGTGCCTCGCTGAGGCGTATGTTGCGCTGGATGACGGTGTTGAATACCATGTCCTTGAAGTGCTCCCTGAGCTCCTCCAGCACCTGCGAATGCACCCTGGTCCTTCCGTCGAACATCGTGACGACGAAGCCCTCGATCTGCAGTTCCGGATTAACCTCGCTCTGCACCAGCTTTATCGTCTGCAGGAGCTTGCCCAGTCCCTCGAGCGCGAAGAACTCGGGCTGCACGGGAATTATCACGGAATCTGCGGCGGTGAGGGAGTTGATGGTTATTATGCCGAGCGACGGCGAGCAGTCTATTATGATATAGTCGTACTGATCCCTTATCGGCGCGAGGGCCTTCTTCATCACGAACTCCCTCTCGGGAAAGTTCAGCAGCTCTATCTCCGCCCCCACGAGGTTGATGTGGGAAGGTATCATATGCAGCTTCTCCATTTCGGTCTGGATGAGGGCGTCGGTGACGTCGATCTGGCCTATCATCAGCTCGTAGAGCGTGCGCTTCTCGTCGTTGTCCGGAGAGAAGTTGAGGCCCGAGGTGGTGTTCGCCTGGGGGTCGGCGTCTATTATCAGCACCTTCTTCTCAAGTACCGCCAGAGAGGCCGCGAGGTTGATCGCAGTCGTTGTCTTCCCTACCCCTCCCTTCTGGTTGGCTATTGCTATGACTTTTCCCATATTTATGCTCTAAAGACTACAAAAGTAATAAAATATCCGTACATTTGCGGTATGTCAGACCCGAAAAACACTTACTACTTCATAGTAAATCCACGTGCCGGTTCAGGCAAGACTATGCGTAAGTGGCTCCCGGCGGAGAAGAAGCTGGAGCGGGACGGTATCCCCTTCGTGACCGCGCTCACCGACCACAAGCGCCACGCGACCCAGCTCGCGATGAAAGCCGCGCGCAAGGGCTACAGGAAGATAGTCTCCGTAGGAGGCGACGGGTCGCTCCACGAGACCTTCAACGGCATCTGCCGCTGGTGCGAGGAGAACGGGGCCTCGCTTTCCGACTTCTGCCTCGCGGTAATCCCCATAGGCTCCGGCAACGACTGGATCAAGTCCCTCGGCGTCCCCTGCGACGCGATGAAGGCACTCGAACTGCTGTGCCGGGGAGACACCCTTCAGATGGACGTCATCGAAGCGCACTGCGCAGAGGGCAGGACCGCCTATATGGCGAATGTGGGAGGGGTGGGTTTCGACTCGCACGTCTGCCGCAGGGTCAACATCGAGAAGGAAAGCGGACGAAGAAGCAGGCTCATATACCTCAACTCCCTCATACACACCGTGTTCAACACCGGAGCCATTGACCTTGCGGTCGTCGCCGACGGCAAGACCGTATTCAGCGGGAAATGCTATTCGATAGGCTTCGGGAACGGGAAATACTCCGGAAGTGGAATGATGCAGGTTCCACGGGCGGTCCCCGACGACGGCTACCTCGACTTCCTGATAGTCCCGAAGCTGCCCCTCGCCGTGCTCGTCAAGGAGGTCAGGCGCTTCTTCACCGGAACCATGGACAAATGCCCCTACACCATCACCGGACGCTGCAAATGCCTGCAGGTGGTTCCGCTGGGCATGAACTCTACCGACATCGTGGAACTCGACGGAGAGATCATAGGACGCCTCCCGATGAGCCTCGAGGTCACGGGAGAGAAAATCGATGTAATAAGGGGGCCGGAACTGTAGCTCAGTCCTGGTGCCGCGCGGCGGGATCTTGCCCGAGACGGCGTATGACAAGCGAAGCGAGGCCGGCCATGGCCCAGCCGGCAAGCGTACCCACGGCGAAACCCACGAGGACATCGCCGAGGAAATGCTTCCCCACGAATATGCGGCTGAGTCCGACAAGCACGCCCCATGCGCAGATGCATGCCGTGTACGGGCGGTAGCTGCGGCTCCTGTCGTGGCGGAATCCCAGCGCAGAGCATACGGCAAAGCCGAGGGCGTTGGCCGCGTGTGCCGAATAGAAGCCGTACATATTGCCCTTGCCCTCGAGAAGGTGGAGTCCCTCTGAAAGCATGTACTCGTCCCAGCACGGGCGCAGGCGCGCGAAATACTCCTTCGTGAAATTGGCAAACTGGTCGCAGACCACTATCGTGAGCACGCAAGACAGCGTTACGACGATTGCCTTCTTAGGCCCCAGCCTTACGAAAAGGAACACCAGCACCGCCGCGTACAGGGGTATCCACAGGTCCCTGCTCGAAAAGCACTGCCATATGAAGTCCGTGGCCGGACAGTGCAGGGAGTTGATCGCGAGCGTGGCGGCCTTGTCGGCCTGCTCGAGAGTCAAGAAGAATCCGTTCATTTCTGCAGCGCCTCCCACAATATGTCCTTAAGTTTCGCTATGCCCTCTCCAGTTGCGGAAGATATGAACACGCAGGGAACCTTTCGCGGAAGGTGGGGGCGGATCTCCTTCTCTATGTCCTTGTCTATCAGGTCGCACTTGGTGATTGCGAGCACCCTCTGCTTGGTGAGCAGCTCCGGATTGTAGAGCTTGAGTTCGGAGAGCAGGGTCCTGTATGCCGCGGCGACATCGTCCTCCTCGACGCTTACCATGAACAGCAGCACCGAGTTGCGCTCTATGTGCCGCAGGAACCTCAGGCCTATGCCCCTTCCCTCGTGCGCGCCCTCGATAATGCCGGGGATGTCGGCCATAACGAAGGACTTCCCGTCGTAGTAGTCCACGATGCCGAGGTTGGGCTCCAGCGTCGTGAACGCGTATGAGGCTATCTTGGGACGGGCGGCCGTGACCGTGCTGAGCAATGTGGACTTGCCGGCGTTCGGGAAGCCCACCAGTCCCACATCGGCCAGCAGCTTGAGTTCGAGTACATATACGCCTTCCTGCCCCTCCTCTCCGCTCTGCGCGAAGCGAGGGGTCTGGAGGGTCGCAGTCTTGAAGTTGCTGTTGCCGAGACCGCCCCTTCCGCCCTTGCAGAGTATGCGCTCCTCGCCGGGCTCCAGCATCTCGAAGAGCACCTCACCGCTCTCGGCATCCTTGGCGACAGTGCCCACGGGGACTTCCAGCACCACGTCCGAGCCGCTCTTCCCGGTGCGGTTGGCGCTTCCGCCCGGCTCGCCGTCCTCGGCCTTTATATGCTTGCGGTACTTGAGGTGTATCAGTGTCCAGAACTGCGGATTGGCGCGGAGTATTATGTGTCCTCCCCTGCCGCCGTCGCCGCCGTCCGGACCGCCCTTGGGCACATACTTGGCCCGGTGCAGGTGCGCCGAGCCCGCGCCGCCGTGACCCGAGGCGCAGTATATCTTGACGTAGTCTATGAAATTGCTGTCTGGCATATGTTCTTGTCAATATCTCTTCAAAGAAGACATTAAAGGACTTTCAAGTCTAAATACTTACTTTCCACCGTGGAAAGTATCATAATATCCTGCAAAGATAGAGATTCTTTCGATGTGCAGGTAAGGTCTTGATGAAAAAATATTTATACCTGTGTCATGATCCGGCATAGAAGGGCGGTATTTGTAAAGTCGGAAACACATGATCAGAATATGGAGCGTGGCGTCGTTCGATAGACTTCTGTATTGTTTGGATTATAAATCCTTTTGCATGATATAATTGGTAAGCAATATCCCTTGTCTTTCCACTTCCTGCCGTTTGACCAATTTATATCCGCGTTTCTCGAAAAATGATTTTGCCGTTATCGAGGCATGAGTGATAATTGTTTTTGTTCCAATCTCACTTTCAAGGCGGTTGCATATTGCAGTTGCAATCCCTTTTCCCTGAAAATCCTTGTGAACATACAATCTGTCCAGATATCCTGTTCCATCAATATCTCCGAACCCCGTAATCAAACCGCCTTCCGTCATGACATAGGTTAGATGGCTTTGTAACGAAGCATCCCATGCAGCCCGATCCACACGTCCTGTTGCCCATACATTTAACTGGTCACCAGTGTAATCCTTAGCATTTATCGTATGTACAGTTTCATAGAACAAATGGGTTATCTGCTCTAAATCGTCTGGTTCGTATCTTCTTATTTTCATCCTATTGTAGTCCCTATTTCGAATGAATCTGACAAATAAATACACTTTTATGTTTATCGCAAGATCAGTCCAATTGGAGAATAACTCTGGCTATATCCGCTCTTTTATTGCCTACAAGGCACAAAAACTCTTAATAATCTCAAAAAACACATTCATAAATGTCATTTTTGTGTAAAAGTTCTTTTGTTGTCGATTATTTTGTGTATCTTTGCGTTCAAATTAAAGATATTTGTAAATGAAAGATTTGAATCGCATCAAAGTTGTACTCGTCGAAAAGAAACGGACGGCGAAATGGCTTGCAGAGGAACTTGGTAAAAATCCCGCTACAGTCAGCAAATGGTGCACCAACGTATCACAACCTGACCTATACACATTAGACAAGATAGCAACACTGCTTGATATTGACAAGCGAGAGCTCATAACAGGTAAAGATTAAAGCTATGACAGATATTGTACAAATTCAAGAATCAGAGTATGATGCAATTCTGCGACAGGCTGTCGCAGTTATTGACAAGACTAGATCAATGGTGGCAACAACGGTGTGTTCTGCCATAGGTACTGCTCATTGGGAAATAGGAAAATTGCTTCACGATAAGAAGCTTGAAAGTAAACATGGTAGTGGCGTGGTAAATCGCTTGTCTTTTGATTTGAAGCAACGCTATCCACAGATGGGTGTTTCTCCAAGAAACCTGTGGGACATGAAGAAATTTTATGAACGATTCTGTGATAGTGAGCCAAAACTGCGACAAGCTGTCGCAGTTTTACCATGGGGACATACTTTAACTTTGATGCGCAAGTTCGGAGACGACGATAATACCATATTGTATTACGCACAGGAGATTACGTCTAAAGGTTGGAATCGCGAACTTCTATTCAGTGCCATCTCTTTGCAGATGCACAAGAAAAAGAAAGAATCATCTGATAACAACTTCGAACAGACATTACCTGCTACACAGGCGATGTTTGCCAATGAGGTATTCAGAAGCGGTTACAATTTGGGGTTCCTTGGTGTAAAAGACCCCATTTTAGAAACAGAACTTGAAACCAGACTGGTTGAGAAGGTAAAGCAATTCCTTTTGGAACTTGGCAAAGGATTCTCTTATATTGGTAACCAACACGTACTTGAATACAACGGAAAGCGAAGCAAAGTTGACATGCTTTTCTTCCATCGTGGACTGCATTGCCTTGTTGCCATTGATTTGAAGATTGGGGAATTCAGGCCAGAATATGCTGGTAAAATGAATTATTACTTGTCATTACTTGACCGTTTGGAACGTAGGACAGACGAGAATCGTTCTATTGGCATCATATTATGTGCTGAAAAAGATCGTGTAGAAGTCGAATTGGCATTGGAAGAGATGGGCAAACCCATAGGTGTGGCAGACTATCAGTTGATTGTTCCACAGGAAGAATTGAAGAAAGTCGTAGCTGAAGAGGTGGAGGCATTTGGTAAAGAGTTTCCTCTTCGTGCTGAAACCGAGGAGGATTCCTGCCTAAGATGATGATGACACAACAAGAAAACAGTATAATACAAACATAGAAAAACAAGATATGCAGGTACAACCAAAGAAAGTGTATTATAGAGGAAAGGCATTAGTGGTTGGTAACGGCCATTACGACCAAGTTAAGCCTGATTTAGACAATGCAGTTAATGATGCAAAAGGCATTTATGAAGCATTTAAAGATTTGGGCTTTATGATGATGCCAGAAGCATACAATATAGACACGGATAGATTCGATGAACTTTTTGATAATTTCAAGTCAGAACTCGGACACTATGAGGTAGGCGTTTTATACTTCTCTGGACATGGCGTAGAGATAGACGGGAAAAATTATCTAATCATGCGCAACACCCCGATAGGAGAACTTGCGAAAACCACAATACGATATTCCATTGACCTACAGGAATGTATAAGAGAATTGCATGAAACTAAATGCAAAATGATAATCGTCATTATTGATGCATGTAGGAATAATCCTTTTGAAGGAAAAGAAAGAGGCTGGGGCTCTGTTAATTTAGCACCCCTATTTGCACCTAAAGGTACATTGATAGCCTATTCCACTTCTCCTGGTGAAAAAGCAGATGATTTTGGAATGGACGGTCATAGTGTATATACGGGCGCTTTACTAAAGCACCTAAAAGAAGAAGGACTAGAGATTGAAACTTTCTTTAAGAAAGTACGCTCTACTGTAGATGCAATGACTGGCGGCAAGAAAACAAGTTGGGAACACACTTCGTTAATTGGTTCCTTCTCTTTTAATAGCGGAAAAATGGTACATGTTGATGATGTTGGCTATGATAGCGTGGTACTGAGAGATGTACAATATACCATGACAGATAATGTGATAGCACCCATTATCAAAAAACTTAAATCATACAACTGGTACGAACAAAATGATGGTGTAGCACTATTCAAAAGGATTACCCCCAATAAATTGGATAAGAATCAACTATTTATTATAGGAAGAAACTTGCTACAAGCAGCTGTAGGAGGTTCGCATGGTGCCAGAGATGCCATTACAGATAGCAATCTGTTAGAGGAATACAGTATTGAAGGCAAGAATCATCTTTTGAACGGAATTCTTTTTGAAATTTATTTTAATAAAGATGGGCAATTCCGCTATAAGAACTTTAAGATTACTTTTCTCAATGAACTGTTACAGCATACAAATATTGAATCATTGAAAAGTTCATTTGCTTTCATACATGAATTGTTACAAGGTTTTTCACCATTCCTTATTTTTGTTCCAAGCCCAGAACCGGCAAAGGTTTCTATAAACGTGAAATTGAACAAGGAAATGGTAGATCCAATATGGACTGACCCGATGGAAATGTCTGTAGTAAAGAGCATATCATTTGATGGCCATAACTTATTAGCAACAGATGATGATAGTAACGTGTTCCCCTTTACAAAAGAACAGGACATTCGAGAAGAAGCCTTAGAAAGCATGTTATGTGAGGGTTATGGAATCCCATCTACATATCTAAATCTTATATATAATGAGGAACCTGTAAAGAAGGTTATGTGGTTAGACCGAAAATTCAAACGTAATTTTAGGAATGATACAGAAACCGCAGAACTAGCAAAGGCCGAATCTGTTGCAGAATGAGAATTAAGGAATGAATACTATTAAGATTATTGGTATTATAAAATATTTATGTATCTAAGCAAGATCTATATAAAGAACTTTCGGGGAATAAAAGAACTACTGGTGGAATTCGATAAGAATTTGAACGTAATTATCGGAGCTAATGGGCAGTTAAAGACTTCTTTGATAGATGCTATCCGTCTGTTCTATGCATGGGGTGAACCGAATCGTGACATTGAGATTACTAAAGAGGACTTCTATGTAGAAGTAACAAGTAATGTAGATGCCTCAACAACGGTAACACCCTCTGCAAAGATAGATATATGCTATCTGTTTGAGGGACTGTCAGCACAGCAAGAAGGGGCATTCTATCAGTATTTGGACCGAAAGGATGATGGTACTATGGTTGCCAGGGTTCATCTGTGCTTTGAGATGAAGGAAAAGGGAAGAATCGTTTCTTCTTATATCACGGGCAATGAAGATAATGGTCTTCGTGCAGACTGGGATACATTTCATTACTTCCATCCTTATTATCTTGGCGCATTGCGTGACAGTACGCGAGACTTGATGAGTACCCGCAACAACCTGCTTGGTAGAGTGATTAAAAGAAAAATAGATAGGGCAGGTTCTGAGGATGATGTGAAGAGTATTGTAGATAGAGCTAATAACCAACTACTACAGAGACAAGAAGTCAGAGAAACTCAGGCGGGTATCAACGACAATCTAGTTCAAATAAGTAGGACAGTCCTTAAAGATGTAGAGCTGCATATAGAGCAGAACAGGATTGAATATATCGTAAACATTATTAAGCCCTTTCTACCTTATGCCACTGCAGACAAACAAGGGTTTATGCTTACACAGAATAGCCTAGGATTTAACAACTTGATATACATTGCATCGGTTCTCAGTGACATCAAGGAATGTCATGTAGATGATGCGGTCAGTATTTATGCCCTTTTGATAGAGGAACCTGAAGCTCACCTTCATCCTCAGCTACAGGTGAATCTATACAATTTTTTGAAGAATGCTGATGACAGCGAGAATAGTCAGACGTTTATAACTACACATTCGCCTACACTGACATCAAAGATACCTTTGGAGAACCTGATTTTGCTGAAGGATAATGCCGCTTATCATGTTGGTGATAGTTTTGTGAATCGTCATACGGAAAATATCATTCGAGATGTATCAAACCATAACAGGAAGCTGACGGATAACGAGGTGAAGTTATATCGTAAAATGATTGCACGGTATTTTGATGTGACTCGTTCACAGTTGCTGTTCTCCAATGGATGTTTGTTTATTGAAGGTATTTCAGAATGTCAGTTGATGGAGACCTTCTCTAAATTGATGGGGAAATCTCTCATAGATAACCAGATAGAGATTGTAGATACGGACGGAACGGCTTTTTATCAGTTCTTGATGTTGTTTAACTCGTCGAATGATAAAGTGAGACTACCGATGAGGGCCGCATTTATCACAGACGAGGATCAATTTACCAGTTCTAAGGATAAGGAGTATAATCTGGATGCACTTTGTGCTAATGATTATGCTCAATTGGCTGTACTGAGAAACGGTATCAACGCTGGGAGCATGAATGGCCGTGTGAACAATATGAATGCGATGGCTAATGGTCAGGCAGGAATAAAGATTTGCTCGGGTGTGAAGACATTGGAGTATCAGATTTGCAAGGCTAATGTTTTTGCAGGGCAGGAGGCAACCAAAGGAACATGGTTGTATGAGCTTATAAGGAGTGAGAATGCAGACGGTATCGGAAAAGTGGAAGCATATATCAACGGTCTTGGAGAACGCGACTTGAACGATGAAGAACAACAGAATGTAGCCCTGCTTTTATGGAAATGTCTGCCGGGAAAGGCTGGATTTGCACAAACGCTGAACACCTTCTTGCGGGATAAGATTGATGCAGGGGGTGATGTTAAGTTCACAGTCCCTTCATATATACAAACGGCTATCAACCATCTGGTACAATAAGTATGGAATATGAAGTCACACCACAAAGACAAGCATATCTTGATGCCCGTGGATACACCATTTTGAGTGCATGTCCCGGTAGTGGTAAAACAACAAGCATCGTCAGGAAGCTTCTGGCTGTGTCTCGTTTTTGTCGTGAACAATATGGGGCACATACCGGATTTGCCTGCTTGTCTTTTACCAACAAGGCATGTGCTGAATTAAAGCAGAAGTACAGGGTGATGCATGAAGAGCGGCTGACCTTCCCGAACGAGGTGTTGACCATTGACAGCTTTATCATGCAATATGTGGTGCTGCCTTTTTGGTATCTATGCGATGTCTGCAAGAAGAAACCTATCATTGTTAATGAGGTAGAAGTATTGGAGAGGATTCATTTCAACAATGTTCTAGTGAAAGGGACTTGGAGGACGTTTGTTGCACCTCAACTTAGACAATACTCGGACATAGTACACAGAAAGACGCCTGCAAAAGTTTCTCGTAGTAAGAACGGATTCTTTTGGAATCACAACGAAGTGACAAATGACAGAGAGGCTGCCTACTGTGAAGCTGTCTTTACGTATAGGTTGGGAAAAGGGTTTATCACCAGTAGTGATGCTTTGTGGATGGCTTGCAATATTTTGGAACATCATCAGAATATCGCAAAAGCACTTGTTACAAGATTTCCATACATTATTGTTGATGAGGCGCAAGACAATTCAGAATTGCATTTTGAGTTCTTCAAACTACTGAAAGCGGCAGGTCTGAGAAACCTGGAGTTCGTGGGTGATATTTGCCAGTCAATCTATGGCTTCAATAGTGCCAAGCCGGAGTTACTACAGGCTTTGATGGCAGAAGAAGGCTGGAATGTACTGCCCATGTCGGAATGCAGGAGGTCGAACCAAAGGATTATCGACCTGTATAGCAAGCTGAAATCTAGTGATGTCCCCGCAATTACTTCACATGGTGTTGAGGATAAAGGTATTCCAATAATCGTTTACAAGTACGATGATGGCAATGTGAGGAATATAATTCAGGATTTCTATCAAGTTTGTGAGGCAAATGGGTTATCCAACAGGATTATTCTGGCCCGAGGAGTGAATAAATGCAAGAAATTGGCAGGGGTGAAGGATGTTGACTTTAGATACTGGAAGTCTGAAGAGCCTTATATGCTAATAGACGCGGTATTCGCTTTTGAGGCAGAAGATATGGATTGTGCTTTCCGTAAAGTACGTATGGTGCTTTCAGGACTAATAGTTGGAGACAATCCAGAAGAAAGGCGAAAGTTTATCTATGAGATTGAACATGATATAGAATGGAATGCAAGGATATTTGGCTTTTTGAAACAGATACCTTCGTTCTCATTGAGCTTTAAAGAATGGACTGAGCAGACATGCGCATTGCTAAAAGAGTATTGGGCTCTGGATAATAATCCGGCTTTTGTCCCTTATCAGCGAAAGACAGGCTATCGGATGAGGGAAATGGCAGATGTGCCAGTTGAACGATTCCATCAGTCAAAGGATAAAGGCAGCGATTACCATAAGAGTATAGACACAATACATGCTGTGAAGGGTGCAACTTTGGATGCAGTACTGCTGTTCCTGTCATCAGACAGTAGGGGGCAGAACATTTCATTGAATGATTTTCCGCAGGATCCAATTAGGGTAATGAGTGAGGGGCAGAGAATGATTTATGTGGCTTGTTCTAGAGCTACGCAATTCTTAGCATTGGCAATACCTAAGTCTACATCCGATGAAGTTATTAGGAGAACTTTGGCTGGGGTGGATATAGATATACGTTGTATTAACCTACAAGGAGAATTAATGTTTACGGATTAACGTGTATAAACATCTCGGGCGGAAACTGCATTATTTTGCATGTTTCCGCCCGAAATTATTTGCTCGAAGTTAAGTAAACTACTTCGTCACCATATCATACAGACTCTTGTAGTCCTTGGCAACGTCGTAAATGTAGCCGTTGTCGCTGATGGCTTTGAAGTGGCGACGGGCACATTCTATCTTGCTTTCCTCAGAACCACGGAGCTGTGAGCCCTGAAGGTCATTGCCTTTGGATTCTGCCACAAAATAGACGTGCTTGACACTTCCTTCCTTGAAGGCTACTGCCCAGTCGGGATTGTACTTGCCCATTGGCGTGTTGATATAGAAGCCATTGGGCAACTTGGTATAGACCACCACGTCATCTTCGTGCTCCAGGGATTCGGCAAAGTTCTTCTCTGTACCCATGCTGTCGAGCACCACGAGGTCATAGAGTGACTTGGTGGATTCTATGGCGTTGATGCCCAACTTGCCACGAAGCATGTTTTCTGTGAAGATGTCTGTTGCGAACTTATCGTTCAGTTTCTCATATTTGATGCACTGGATAACAGCAAGCGCCTTGCAGTCGTTGATAATCAAACCTGCCTTAATGATGAACTCTTCTGGGTTCATCTTGAACAGATGGAAGGTTGCAGGCTTAATACCTTTTAGAATCTCTACTATCGTCTTACGAGTCAAGCCTGTAGCCGTTACCAGTTTGCCGATAAGGTCGTATGTTACTCCCTTGCCGATTGCCTCTGTTACATGAATAGTACGAGTATTCCCCTGAGTCATTGCTACACCAGCCTCTAAGGATTCTTTATCACGCACGTTATCAAGAGAACCACCTTCTACCACAATGCGAATCTCTGTTACCTTCAGGTTATCATCCAATGCCTTGATAGATTTCTCCACAAGGTCAGACGTATCGAAGTTCACCTGATAGTAAGTGCGCTGGTTAATGCGTTTCCAAAGATTCTGGAACTCTTTCTTGTCAAAGTTTTCCTGCTGAAAGTTCGCTGTTTTGGGCTTTCGAGCGTCTTCTGGCTTGACAGATGACGGATTGAATACTGTATCGAGGGCTGCAATGATCCCATCCTTCATATCGTTCAATTCCTCAAAGTCAAGTGTGCCATTACGCTTGTCCTCATAATACTTCGCCGTCAACTCGCCTTTCTTGACGTATTTCTGACATACCAATTCGTCATAAATATCTCGTGCTTGCGCAAGGTCAAAGCGTCCGTTGGTTCCGTCGGCTTTGGTGTAAGCCTTTCCTTCAAAGAGGTTTGGAGTGATGATGATAGGTCTGTCTGCACATGCTTCAGCCATTTCAGTCTGGAGTTTCTTGGCAAAGTCATCATAACTCTCACTGGCTATGACGGTGAGGATATTGGTATCAAAGACGTGATCACCCAACACATCAGCATCCTGACGCTCTCCGTTCTGGTTCACACACAGACGCATACCACGTCCAACCTCCTGACGTTTCTTTGTTTCGTTGTCTGAGTTCTTCAACGTGCATATCTGGAACACGTTGGGATTATCCCATCCCTCCTTCAACGCTGAGTGCGAGAAGATAAAGCGTACTGGTTCTTTTAGCGACAACAAGCGTTCCTTGTCCTTCATGATGAGGTCAAAGGCACGTTCTTCGTTCTCGCCTTCCCTGTTGCCTGATTCAACAGCTTTTCCTTTCTTGTCCATTGAGAAATAGCCCTGATGGATTTTCTCCGCGGCATTGCGAGGGTCAGAAAGATAGCGCAGATAAGCCTCATCGCCAAATGTTGGCATAAGTTCGGAGAGTACATTCCTATATTCTTCCTCAAACATCTTGGCATACTTGCCTTTACTGTCCTTACCTTCATACTTGCGGTAACTATCCACATGGTCAATAAAGAAGAGGCTGAGCACCTTGATCTTCTGGCCAAACAACTGACGTTCGCGCTCCAAGTGGGTGCGGATAGTCTCACGTATCTGAATACGACGCAAGTAGTCTTCGTTTACAGCACCCACGGCGTCACCTTCATGCAGCACCAGACCATTGGCAAAGCGGACGGTGCCTTCAAGCCCATCAATACGCTCCACTATAAAGTTGTTCTTGTACTCGTTCAGTTCGCCGCTCTGGGCATACAAATCAAACTGTTCACCAACCACCTTGCTTGTCTGCTTGGTGCCAGTTGCCGTCTTCACGTCATAGCTGATACGAGCCTGTGGATTGCCCTTGCTGATGATTATTTCCTCCAGATACACATAGCCGTTGGTGGCTGTAGAACCAATCTGTTTGATACCTTTCACCTCAATCTTCTTGACAAGTTTCTGGTTATAGGCATCAATGGCATCCAGTCGGAACATCATGTTATAGATGTCACCCTTACGGTGGGTGGCACTATATAGCAAAGTAAACAAAGGCCTAAACTGAGCCAGACCCTTGCGTGTCTTATTGCCCTTATCCACACCCAACACACTCTGAGGCTCATCTATAATCATAATAGGATGACATTGGCTGAGCACATCAATAGGGCGACGACTGTTGAACTCATCACGCTTGTCAAAGATGATACGCGCAGTCTTGTCAGCCTTCTTTACTTTACCCTTCACCATTTTATCTTTTGAACTATCTTCGTCAAACGAAGAGTTGAAGGCCTGCGTGTTGATAATCATCACGTGCATACCGGCATCGCTGGCAAATGCGTCAATCTTGCTGAGCTGTTTGGAATTATAGATGAAATACTGCATTCGCTTGCCGTTATATTCCTGGGCGAAATGCTCCTGCATACTCTCAAAACTCTTCAGCACACCTTCACGGATGGCGATGCTTGGCACAACCACCACGAACTTCGTCCAGCCGTAACGCTCATTCAGTTCGTACATGGTCTTGATGTAGGTATAGGTCTTGCCAGTACCTGTCTCCATTTCGATGGTGAACGCCATGCCAACACCCTGTAAGTCTTGCAAGTAGTCCACAGGCTTCAATCCTTGTTCTGTCTGAACGGCGCGTACGTTCTCACAAACGGCTTCACGAGCGAGTACGACATTCTTATTACCGAATCCAGCGAGCTTAAAGAGCCCTTTATTCTTTCCCTGGTCAATGGTGTGGTCACTCTGACCATCACTCTTAGGCTGACCAGTGAAAGCATTAGCTATGGAGCGAGCAGCCTCTGTCTGGAATCGTTGATGTTTATATCTTATCTGCATAGATTAAATCACTCTTATGTTATTTTTAACATTCTCGTCGCTCCAGTCTAACAACTGCTTGAATGTCTCATAGATGTTTATCTTGTCAGCATCTTGTTCGAAGCAACTATCTCGGAAGATGACACGCAGAGGTTGCTTGTCTGCCATTGCCTTCACCACACTGTTCGTCACTTTTTCCGCAAAACATGCCACAAGGTCGCCATCATTGACGGTGTAAATCATCTTGCCATCCACTTCTTCTGAGGACATCGGCAAGGAAAGTTTTACACCCCAGTCAAGCATACAGCCAAACAGCAGGTCAAGGTCATCACGGTCACTCTTGACGTTATTCAAGAAGAGGTCAAGTTGGTCTTGATTATATTCCTTCGGCGTACGCTCAACATCCTCGAAGTTGCTTTCGTCAACACGGAATACACGGAAGCCTGTATCAAGGTCTTTTGCCTCTGGATGCTCTTCCTTGATTTTCTTTCCAGCACGACGAATGCGTTCCTTGCCGATCTCGCAGATGTTCTTATAGCCTGCAATGTAAGCATCGCTGTCTTCAGGTGTTTCTTCTGGAAGTTGAACCAAAATGAACTTTCTATTCATTTGGTCTTCGGAATTACGTTGCATAATGGCATGAGCGGTTGTACCAGATCCTGAGAAGAAATCTAAACAAACATCTTCTTTTGAGGAGAAAACCCGTGTAAAATAATGAATTAAAGAGACTGGCTTCACATTCTCAAATACCCGATTCCCATCAAACAAATCCTGCACATCCTGAGTGCCTTTATTATACATACTTATAATGTCTTTAGGCAATAGACTTGATGGGCATCCCAATCCATCACCGAAATACTTCTTAATAAAAATATTCCACTTTGCAGGTTGCCCATCCTCATCTATCAGAGTGCTTGAATTTGATGTCGTCTTGAACAAAACGAGATTACTCTTTTTTGCTTCCTCAAATGTGTCTGGGACAAATCTATAAATATATCCTTGTCTTGGTTTTACCTTTGTACCATCAGGACAAGTAATCCAATATTTTTGATTCTCGTTCGTTGATGAATTTTTGAAAACAAACTCTTTTGATCTAAAGAGTCCTTTCTCATCTTTTTCATTATACATTTTCTGCGCACCTTCAGAAAGAGGTGCCCAAAGCATAGGTACATTGTCTATATCTTTAGCGTAGGCAAAGATGTATTCATGTGTTTTACTTACATGCTTTGGCCTAATACCTCCAGCGGTAGAACAATTCCAGGCAAAAGTGGAAATCCGATTTCTGCTACCATAAATTTCATCGCATATAGCTTTTATATGTTCTTGTTCACAATCATCAATGCTTATGAGGATTACGCCATCATCACTCAAAAGACTTCTGGCAACCATTAACCTTGCATAAATCATTGAACACCATTCTGAATGGAATCTTCCATTAGCGTCAGTATTCTTTCTATATCGATTGCCTAATTCGTCTATATTACCAGCAGCAAAATCCTCTTCTTCCAAAGAACGACTACTGTCATCATGATACACGAAGTCATTACCTGTGTTGTAAGGTGGGTCAATATAAATCATCTTTACCTTACCGAGATAAGACTTTTGTAGCAGTTTCAACACTTCAAGGTTGTCGCCCTCAATGTAGAGATTCTGAGTATTATCCCAATCCACGCTATCCTCCTTAACAGGACGGAGTGTCTTGTTGATAGGACGTAAAACTTCGGCACGTGCTTCCTGCTTGCCAACCCAGTTGAACTCGTATGCTTCGGTAGCATCTTCAACTGTGTCGTCACCAAGTAATTGACGTAAAACATCAAAGTTTACCACACGCTTGATTTTTCCTGTCTTGGGGTCTGTAGCCTCCGTAAAGCAGGAAGGTGCAATCTGATAGAGTGCATCAAGGTTGAGTTGCGCTCCATCAGCTGACTGCAAACTTAATCTTTCTGGTCTTTCCATTGTTATATTTCTTTTATTGTTTTAATTCTTGTAATTCATTTTGCCATAGGGCAATCTGTTTCTTGATACCTCGCGCCTCTCCATTCAACTCCATTTGGCGGTTCAGCTGGCGCTCGTTCCGTATTCGCTTCTGAATGGACTCCACATCTCGTTTTGCTTTGTCTATCAGCCCTTCCAACTCAACTATACGTTTGGTGTCTTCTGCTTTCTTTGTACCAAAGCCAGAAACCTGTCCAGCCAGTGCCTCATAGAGGGCATCCATGTTTTGCCCTTCAAGTGTCAGTAATAGCTGATTATCTGTCAGCCATTCCGTGGCAAAAGTCTTGATGATTTTGAACTGTCCGTTCTGACCGTCTTTCCATTCCTTGTAGTTGAGCAACACTTTGTATCGGTTATCATATTCCAGAATGAACACCACATGACGAGACATATTTTGGTCAATGAAAAGAAAGACATCGTCGGGACAGTCCTTTGATTTCAGTACAGCAGAGAAAACTACAATCTCATGCACCAGCTTGCCATCCTCTACATTGATAGTGGAGGGAGCCAGCTTGTAAAGCCAATAAATGCTAACCACATCATCTACAAAGTGCTGCTTTATCTTGGCGTTCACTTCCAGATGCTTGTAAAAGGCATTCTTTGGCACGGGTTTGTCCACAATGGTTGTTCGGGGAAACTTCAAGTCAATCATAGGCTATCGAATAATTAGGAAGGTGATTAACTCAAAATCGTCCAGTCCCTTTACATCGCTCAACAAAGCGGTAGTCTCGCCCACAGAGAAAAGGCTGTCGATGTCCGATTCCTCCTTTACGGTTATGATGCTGTCTATGGCATTTGCAAGCAAGTCGCTGTAGTGCTGCATCTTCCTGCCGTCGCAAGTTTCCTTATTGATGATGGCACAGAGTTCTTTGTTTGGCTTGTCTTGCCCTTTGCATACATGGCGCATCACATCGAGCAGTTTCTTGGGTTGTAGATGGTCGCAGATGACAGTTCCGTCATCGGCAATATAGACCATATAGAAGGGGTGCAGCAGGTTCATCTTGTCGATATTGACACCTGCGTTCCTGTTCTTTAGAATGTATATAACACCAGGCTTTGCCAAGTCGGTAGCCCCAACTACAGCGTTCATACCGAATGGAGCGTGCTCTACATCGGGATTATCCTTGATATAGCTGAGCAAGTCGAGACGGAACTCATTAAGTCCCAAGTCCATGATGTTGATACCCGTGTCCATGTCCTCGATATCCACGACCTCCTCCTGTAGTTTCTTCAACTGGTTCTTACGATATTCGAGGTCGCCCTTCTCGTTGGCTGAAAGCAGGTTGTCATCACCCGTACTTGTCAGGACTGTTGCCTTCATTCGGCTCTCTACACGTCCTTTCAACTCGATATATTTGTCAAGTTCAATGTCAGGCCAATAGTTCACAAGTTGTATTACATCGTTCTTGCTGCCGATACGGTCAATACGTCCGAAGCGCTGGATGATGCGGACTGGGTTCCAGTGGATGTCATAATTAATCAAGTAGTCGCAATCCTGAAGGTTCTGACCTTCGGAAATACAGTCTGTAGCAATAAGCACGTCAATATCTTCTGTTGCCTTTGGAAACAGGACTGCACGGTCTTTTGATACTGGCGAGAAGAAGGTCAGTACATTATTGAACGACATCGGGAACTTCAGAATGGTGCATCGTCCGTCGGTGCTACCTGTAATCAGTCCCACATTCAAGCCACACTCTTTCTTGATACGGTCTGCCAACTGTTCATAGATATAGTCGGCAGTATCAGCAAATGCGGTGAAGATAAGTACCTTCTTGTTGCCTTCGTTGACTACGTCTTCCTCCTTCGCACCTCGGCCATTCAAACAAGTTTGATGGCTCTCGGTTTGGCGTCGGTTGATAGGATGCTGGAACTTCTGCTTCAAGTCTGAGACAAGCATCTGCAACTTACAGTCATGCTCAGGTGTGATGTCCTTCAACATCAGGAGAAGCAGTTTCAGTATTTCAAGGTCATGGCGCAAGTCATTCGACCAGCGAACCACATCAATATCACGAAGGTTTATCTTCGACTTCTTGCCCACAAACGGATCATTCTCACTATCGGTACTGTCAAGGTCATCGGTGAAGGTTGTTACGTCTATTGCTCCGTCACTTTTCCTGCCAATGACAGAAAGGGTCTGCTCTATGTAGTCCGTGATTCGGCCCAATGTCAGGCGGAAAGAATTGACGCTACTCTCCAAACGTTTCAAGAGATTTGTAGCCATCAACTTGCGCAAGCCCTTCTCACGGCCGTCAATAGAAATACCAGAACCCTCCATGTTGATCTCGTAATCATCCTTCACGCTGTCGAAGATATACAGCGACGGCGTGTAGATACTGAGGTTCAGTTCGTTGAGCTGCTCGGCAATATCGCTGAAAGTTATACTCTCGTTGAGGTCAGTAAGCTTTGGACGACGTGATATTGGAGCAAGGCGAGTCGGGAACTTGCCTATATCCTTGGTGTCGTAATACTTGACTATATGGCTACGACTACGAGCTATAGTCACGGCATCGAGCAGTTCGAAGAAGTCGAAACTGAGCTCTTCAAGCAGCCGTTCCGTGGTACGATGCTCTGGCTGCAGTTTGGCCCATTTATTGTAAGCCAATTGTGCGGAACGGAATATGTCATCTATGCTTCGGCCTATATTCAGGGCATCGTCAATCTGTTCCGCATGACCTTCATAGGCCAATTGCAACTGGTTCTTCAAATCGTTGAAGCGGTTGTTGACAGGAGTGGCAGATAGCATCAGTACCTTGGTCTTGACACCTGCACGAATCACCTTCTTCATCAACTTCTGATAGCGGTTGGCTTTGCCTTCCTCCTTCGCACCTCGGCCATTCAAGCGAGCTTGATGGCTCTCGGTTTGGCGTCGGTTTTCCTTTCGAGTCTCTACCAGCTCCATATCGTCATCCATTTCCTCATCATCGACGTTTCCACCATTACGGAAATTATGGCTTTCGTCGATGACTATCAGGTCGTAGTTGCCCCAGTTGATGCGTTCGAGGTCGATACCTGCCGACATTCCACGCTCGCGGCTGAGGTCGCTATGGAAAAGAATGTCATAACGCAGGCGGTCAGCCACCAGCGGATTGTTCTTGTAGTTGGTCTTGAAGGTGTTCCAGTTGTCATAGAGCTTCTTTGGACAAAGCACAAGTACAGACTTGTTGCGGTTCTCGTAATACTTGATAACCGAAAGTGCTGTGAAGGTTTTACCGAGGCCTACAGAGTCGGCAAGGATGCAGCCATTATATTTTTCGAGTTTATTGATGATGGCAAGGGCAGCATCTTTCTGGAAATTGTATAGTTTGTTCCAGATTACGCTGTTCTTGAATCCTGTAGCCTCATTTGGCAAAACGTCTTCGCTGATATCTTCAAGAAACTCGTTGAAGATATTGTAGAGAGTGATAAAGTAGATGAACTCAGGCGCGTTCTCGTTATAGACCGTTTCGATATACTCCAGTACCTGTGCCGTTACATCCTTGAACTTATCGGAGTTTTGCCATTGTTCGTTGAAAATCTTCAGGTATTCCTCCGCGAAAGGTGATGGCATGACGTTAACCATCGAATAAATCGCATTGCCTCGTTCACACCCCAATTCTGTTGTTGTGAACTCATTGAAAGGCACGTATGCACTTGGCTTCTGATTTTGGACATGCAGGAATCCCCCCATTTCTTCTTGTGAAGCATTGGACTTAAACTTAACCTTTCGACGAATCCAGTCGGCACATTCTTTGGCAATGGCTTTTTGTTCGAGCTTGTTGCGAAGCTTCACTTCAAAGTCTGAGCCATACAGGTTGCGCTCACGGTTGAGTTTCGGAATAAAGAACTCCCTCTTTTCTTTTTTCGCCTTATCTTTGATAAAGGTTGGAGAAGTAAATATGAAACGTAATTCATCAACGTTTTCAAGTTCGTCCTTCAAAGCTTCATATGCATAGATGGAGAAGGATGCAGCAGCAATAGATACAGTTGAGTTTACAGACAACTTCATCTGTAGGTCATCTATTACTCGCTCGGATATGTTGTTTATTACTTTTGGAAGTTCCATCTTCGCAAAAGAACTCCCAAGCTGTGTCTCGACAGGCGACCAAGCCCTTTTTACACAGCGAGGGAGTTCTGTTATTCTTTTTTTGCCTTTCGGCTTTTGGTGGTCTTTATCGAGAATATCCGTAACCCGATTAAAGCACGAAATGGCGGCTTGCCCAATTAGTCTCTTACTAAGAGACGGATATTTGAGTACAAAGATACTAATTTTTGGTCAAAATACACATTATGTATCTTCAATCTCTTCTGCGATTTTTTGCAGGTTATGCGTCCGGGCCAAATGCTTGATACCTTAAGTTCTTGACGGAAGTTATCTGCCAAGTTATCGATTGCCTGTTCATCTGTATTTTCAGCTGTTACATGCCTCCCATGATGGCTTTCCCGAAACCGGTTGTCGGTCCTATATCCTGGGTTGCGTCTCCTCCGTCGGCCCATATTGCATTTCACCCCCGTAATATGTAAATTTACCGCCGGAAAATCAAGTTCTTATGCCTTAGGGCGGCATGGAACCCGAACAGGCGATGAACCGACAATATCAAAACAATCCAATTATCTTATGAAAGCAAAGCATCTGTTAGTAGTGATTGCCGCGGCCGCCGCTGCGGCAGGACTTTCCTCATGCACAGGCAAGGCCGGCATCGAGGGGACATGGATCCAGCCCGTTCCGGGAATGGAAGGACAGGTACAGGGAATCAGGCTCGACGAGGGCGGCAAGGCCTCGTCCGTAAACATGGCTACCCTGCAGTACGAGAGCTGGTCCCGCGAGGGCAGCACGCTCGTGCTCACCGGCAAGAGCATCGGCAACGCACTCACCATCGAGTTCAGCGACACCCTCACCGTGGAGAAGCTTACGGCAGACAGCCTAGTGCTCTCCAGTCCTGCCAGGACCCTCAGGTACTCGAGGCAATAAGGGAATGATGTCCGGAGTCTAGGCCGGCGGGGCCTGACCGGATTTTTCGGGGAAAGCATCCATAGTGTCTTTCCCCGTTCTTTTTTATTAAATTTGCATATTGCATGTCAATTAAAATCCATAACCGTATGAAACTACAAATGGCTACTACCGCCGCCGCATGCTGCTGCCTGCTGCTGGCGTCCTGCAACTCGACGAAGACAGTCTCCGTGAGCGGCACTGTGCTCGATGCGAGCATGAACACCCTGATGATAGTGACCGAAAACTCCGATACTCTTAGCTTCAACACCGTGGATGCCGACAGGAGCGGCCTCGACGGCCTGTTCATAGGGAACGCGGTGCAGGTGGAATACGAAGGGCGCTACAGCCCCGGAATGCCCGCATCCAAGCTTTCCGACCTCCCCGGGGACGACGGGGCGCAGACATCCGGAGAGTCAGGAGAAACGGTTGAAAGCTCGTACGAGGGCATACTCCCCGCGGCGGACTGCCCGGGCATACGCTACAGCCTTACCGTCCGCAGTGCCGAGCACAGCGGTGACGGAAGGTTCACCCTCGAGATGACCTACCTCGAGGCCGAGGACGGCAAGGACGTAACATACACCGTAGAAGGCGACAGGTTCACCCAGAGGGGCACTCCCGACGACAACGACGCCGTGGTATGGCAGCTGGTTCCCGACGACGCCTCCGAGGGACGCTACAACCTCCTCTGCGAGGACGGAGGAGCAAGGCTGACCCTGCTCGACGCGGATTTCAGACGGATAGACTCGGAACTGAACTATACCCTCGAAAAGACACGATAGCACCAGAGGGCGGCCTCCCGCTGACAAACTGGCAAAGACCGGCCCGGTCCGGCGGCCTCGCACGCCCTTTGCAGCATGGCAGAGCGTCAAACCATAAAACACAGATGATATGGAAACCTTTATCGAAAAGATACTTTCAAGTGCCGGAAGGACCGTCAGGCACTGGTGGATGTTCCTCGTCGCCGGGCTGCTGCTCGTCGTCGGAGGAATAACCGTATTCTTCTATCCCGCCGAAAGCTATGCCACGCTCAGCATAATGTTCGGAGTACTGATGCTCGTGAGCGGCGTGGTCGAACTGGTCACCGCATGCACGAGCCGCAACTGGTTCCTCATGAGGAGCTCGTCTATCGTGGGCGGAATATTCGATGTCCTGCTCGGCCTGATACTCTGCCTCTATCCCGGGATCACGCTCGTGCTCCTGCCCATAATGCTGGGAATCTTCATGCTGTACCACAGCTTCATGACCATAGGCTTCGGCAGCGACCTCAGGATGATGGGCGTGCAGAAGTCGGGCTGGGCCACCGCGCTCGGAATCGCGCTGCTGGTGCTCTCGCTGATGATACTCGTCAAGCCTTTCGGCTTCGGAGCCGGAGTCGTGACCGCGCTTACGGGGACGGCGCTGATACTCATGGGTCTGGGTGCCGTTGCCGCAGCGCTGAAACTTAAGGACATACACCGCAACTTCACCACTGTCGACTGGGGAGACAACTGACAAGACAGACGATACCATGCACAGAAGATTCATCACGGCAGCCCCGATGCTGCTTGCAGCGGCGCTAACGGCGTCGTCATGCGGAGGAGCGAAAAGCTCGGAGAACGAATTCGTAAGGACGGTCGAACTCGACGGAATGAAGGTCAGCTGGCTGCGCGACAATGCCGATCCGAGGCTTATGCCGGCGGCCCTCTTCAGCGCTCCCGACAGCCTGATAGAGGAGCTCGGACTCGAAGAGGGTGTTCCTTCGAGCGTGAGTACCTTCCTGCTCGAGACCGGCGGACACCGCATACTGTTCGACACCGGACTCGGCGCCCCCGACAGCCGCCTGCTCACCGGTCTGGAGTCGCTCGGGCTCTCCCCTGCCGACATCGACCTCATCTACCTCACCCACCTGCACGGGGACCACACCGGAGGCATGCTCTCCGACAGTACGGCGGTATTCCCTAATGCGGAGGTCTATATCTCATATCCCGAATATGTCGCCTGGGCAGGAATGGAGGACGGGCAGTCTTCCCAGCTCGAGGCGCTTGCCAAGGCCTACGAGGGCAAGATACACCTGTTCGAGTTCGGCGACACGCTTCCCGGCGGGGTGGAGGCTCTCGACGCCGCGGGACATACTCCCGGACATACCGCATACAGGGTCGGGAAACTGCTGGTAGTCGGCGACCTGATGCACGGAGTGGCACTGCAGATAGAGCATAACGAGTACTGCGCCAACTTCGACATGGACAAGGCGAAGGCGGTGGACGCGCGCCGCAGGATACTCTCGCTCGCAGCCGACGGCAACATGCTGACTGCGGGAATGCACTTCCCGGTGCCGGGCTTCATCCAGTTCGAGAAAGGCAGCCCGGAAAGCCTGTAGGACCTTCCGATGAAGAAGATAGTCCTGGCAATCGATTCCTTCAAGGGATGCCTGACTTCGGCCGAGGCCGGACACGCATTTGCCCTCGCCCTGCAGGACGAGGGCATCGACGCTCTGCCGCTGTGCGTATCTGACGGTGGTGAGGGCATGCTGGATGCGTTCTGCCCGGCGCTGCACGCGTCAAGGGTCGAGACTCTCGCACACGACCCCCTTATGCGGCCGCTCACGGCTGAATACGGCATCACTCCCGACGGCACTGCCGTAATCGAAAGCGCAAGGGTATGCGGGCTGGGGCTTGTCGACGCAGGGGAGCGCGACCCTCTCTCCGCAACGAGCTACGGACTCGGTGAGATCATAGCCGACGCCATGAGGCGCGGATGCAGGAAATACATCATAGGGCTCGGCGGAAGTGCCACGAGCGATGCCGGGAAAGGCATGCTCAAGGCACTGGAGGACAGCTTTTCGGACAGACTTCCGTCAAGGCCGGAGATACTGCTCGCCTGCGACGTGGACAACCCGCTCTGCGGCCCGAGGGGAGCCGCCCGCATATTCGCCCCGCAGAAGGGAGCCGGGCCGCAGGAAGTGGAGGAACTCGAGAGGAGGGTCTCCCGCTTCGCAGAAGAGTCGGCGGAGAAGCTCGGGCGGGACTGCTCGGGAAAGCCCGGCGCTGGAGCCGCAGGAGGGCTGGGCTATGCCTTCATGCAGTATTTCGGGGCAGAGATGCGCTCAGGAGCGGAGTTGCTGCTCGACCTCGCAGGCTTCGAAAGGCTGATAGCCGGTGCCGGTCTCGTAATCACCGGCGAAGGACATGCGGACGCACAGACCCTGATGGGCAAACTACCCCTGAGGGTACTGCAGAGAGCTTCCGGCGCAGGCATCCCGGTCTGGCTCGTCGCCGGCAGGACAGACGGCACGCAGGCGCTGCTCGACGCAGGCTTCTCCTCCGTCGAGGCGATTACCCCGGAAGGGACGGACACGGACGAGGCCCTGCGGCCGGATACGGCAAAAAGGAACATAGCCCTGTGGGTACGCAGGAACAGTGACAGACTAAAATCACGGACATCATGACAAGACAGGAAACAGTCCTGAGCTATCTCACGCAGCACGGCATACCGTTCAGCTGCTACAATCATCCCGAAGGCAAAACCGTAGAGGAGGCCATGCGCTGGTGGAGGGACGACGGAAGCGTCCACTGCAAGAACCTCTTCCTGCGCAACCACAAGGGCGACAGACACTACCTCGTCTGCTTCGACTGCGGCCACGAACTCGACATCCACGAGCTGGAGCGCAGGCTGAAGGAGTCGCTGACTTCGCGCGGACTCCCCTCCTGCGGCAAGCTCTCATTCGCCTCGAGCGAGAGGATGATGCGCTACCTCGGCCTGGAGCCCGGAAGCGTGTCTCCGTTCGGACTGATAAACGACACGCAGAACCATGTCCACCTGTTCCTCGACGAGAACCTCAGGAACGCGGAAACGCTCTCGTTCCACCCCAACGACTGCAGGGGGACGGTCGTAATCACGCGCGAGGCCTTCGGACGCTACCTCGAGACGGTCGGCAACAGCTACGAATACATCAGCCTCTACTGAGGACATATCCACCTATACCGATAACCAATACTACGATGCTGGCATACACCTACAAGGACAGGGGCAGCCTCGCACTGTGCGAGAAGCCGCGCCCGGTAATCAAGGACGACACCGACGCGATAGTACGCGTCACCCTCTCGAGCATATGCACGAGCGACCTGCACATAAGGGACGGATTCGTGCCGAGGGCGGTAAAGGGCGTCACTCTCGGCCACGAAATGGTGGGAGTGGTCGAAGAATGCGGAGCGGCGGTCGGGAAGGTCGGGCCCGGCGACAGGGTAACCGTCAACTGCGAGACCTTCTGCGGAGAGTGCTGGTTCTGCTCCAGGGGCTATGTGAACAACTGCTCCTCCCCGGACGGAGGCTGGTCGCTGGGCTGCCGCATAGACGGAGGACAGGCCGAATATGTGCGCGTGCCGCTCGCCGACAACTGCCTCGACCGCATTCCGGACGGAGTGAGCGACGAGCAGGCCCTGTTCACCGGCGACCTGCTCTCCACCGGATACTGGGCCGCCGGCATGGCCGACATAGGGGAAGACAGCACGGTGCTGCTGATAGGCGCCGGCCCGACGGGCATCTGCACGCTGCTATGCACGATGCTGAGGCATCCGGAGAAGATAATAGTCTGCGAGAAGTCCCCTGAAAGGCGCGGGTTCGTGCGCAGGCACTATCCCGGCGTGCTTGTTACTGAACCTGATGAGTGCCTCGGCTTCGTCATGGAGCACAGCAGGCACGGAGGGGCAGACTCGGTCATCGAACTGGCGGGCACGGAGGAGAGCTTCCGTCTCGCATGGCAGTGTGCGCGGCCGAACGCCACGGTGGCGATAGTCGCGATGTACGGACAGGCCCAGAGCCTGCCTCTGCCGGAGATGTACGGCAAGAACCTCACTTTCAAGACAGGAGGCGTAGACGGATGCAAATGCGCGGAGATCCTTGAACTGATCGCCGAGGGCAGGCTCGACGCCACTCCGCTGATAAGCCGCCGCTTCCCCTTGTCGGAGATTGACAAGGCCTACGCTCTGTTCGAGAGCAGGGCCGACGGAGTGATGAAGATAGCCGTCGACTGCAGCGCCCCGAAGCACAACAAGCAGGAGTACGAACCGGCGCATACGGCGGAACATATACTGAACGCCACGATGACTAGGATGTTCGGCTGCCCCCGTTCGCGGAACGCCCACATAGAGCGCAAGAAGAGCAAGTGCGACTACCTCCTCCCCGCCTGTCCGGACGAAGCACAGGTGCGCCGCATCGAAGAAAGTGTCAACGAAGTCATACGCCGCAGGCTTGAGGTCAGCGTGGAGTTCGTGCCCCGAAGCGTCGCCGCCTCGATCGTAGACCTCGGGAAACTTCCCGACGACGCGCCCGACACTGTGAGGATAGTGCGTATCGGCGACTACGACGCCTGCGCCTGCATAGGCTCGCATGTAAGCAACACCGCCGACATAAAAGGGTTCAGGATACTGAGCCACAGTTATGCCGACGGCGTATGGAGAGTCAGGTGGAAGGTCGCTTCCGACCGTGACTGATATCAGTTCTTGATATTCCTCGTGAAGAACTTGGTGAGTTCGCTGAGGGCGAGCACCGCGAGCGGAAGGCCGGCCACATAGAGCCACTGCTGTCCGTCGAGTGAGGAGAGCCTGAGAAGCTCCTGGAATCCGGGAACGAGCAGCGCGGCCAGCGTCAGGGCGAACACGACGAATATGGTCATCCAGAGCCACTTGTTGGTGAACATCTTATAGCCGAACCAGTTGCTGCCCGACCTGATGCTGAAGATGATCGTGAACTGCGAGAATATCATCACGGCGAAGGTCATGGTCCTCGCATCGTCGATTCCGTTCTGCAGGCCGATGAAGTAGGCCGCCAGCGTGGCGAGGCCGATTATCAGCGCCTGGATCGCGACCCTCGCGGTGAAGAGCCTCGTGAATATGCCCTGCCCCGGAGGAACGGGCTTGCGGTTCATTATGTTCTTGTCGGCATGGTCGACACTGAGCGCGAGCGACGGGATGCTGTCGCAGACGAGGTTGATGAAGAGCAGCTGTATGGGCAGCAGGGGCATGTCGAAGTTGCAGAGCACAGCGATGAACAGCAGCACTATCTCGCCGAGGTTCGTGGAGATCATCTTCTGTATGGACTTCATCAGGTTGTCGAAGATCCTGCGTCCCTCGCCCACCGCCGACACTATGGTCGCGAAGTTGTCGTCAGCGAGCACCACGTCGGCAGCCTCCTTGGCGACATCCGTTCCGGTAATTCCCATAGCCACTCCTATGTCGGCAAGCTTCAGCGCGGGAGCGTCGTTGACGCCGTCGCCGGTCATCGCAACCACATTGCCCCTCTGCTGGAACGCCTTGACTATCCTTACCTTATGCTCGGGAGCGACACGGGCGAACACCGATACGTCTGCTGCCATGGCCTGCAGCTGGTCGTCGCTCATCGACTCGACATCGGCTCCGGTGAGCACCTTGTCCCCGTCCGACATTATGCCGAGGCTCGAGGCTATGGCACCCGCGGTAATCTTGTGGTCGCCGGTAATCATCACCGGCTTGATGCCTGCCGCCCTGCACTTGGCGACAGCCACCTTCGCCTCCTCGCGGGGAGGGTCTATCATACCTACCATTCCGAGGAAGGTGAGATCGTTCTCGAGGGTCGCAGGAGTGATTTCGGAAGGGAGCTCCTTCAGGGTCTTGGAAGCCACCGCGAGCACGCGCAGGGCCTGCGAAGCCATTTTCAGGTTGGCCTCATGGATTCCGGGCAGGTCTTCCGCCTCGAGGGGACGCGCTCCGTGTCCCTCGTCGATGTGCGAGCAGCATCCGAGCAGCTCGTCGAGTCCTCCCTTCACCGCGACGAGGAAAGTCCCGTCAGGAAGGGCATGCACGGTAGTCATCAGCTTCCTCTCCGAGTCGAAGGGAATCTCCTCCACGCGCGGCAGCCCGGCGAGTATCTCGTTCTTGTCCAGAGAATACTTCAGGCCGGCGTCGAGAAGCGCCGTCTCGGTAGGATCGCCGATAGTCTTGGTTCCGTCGTCCCCGTTCTTGAGCACCGCGTCGTTGGCGAGGATCGAGGTCCTGAGCATCTCCCTCGCCACGGGGCTGTCATATCCGACATCCTGCAGGGAGCCCTCGACGAAGAGCTTCGTCACTGTCATCCTGTTCTGGGTGAGGGTGCCCGTCTTGTCGGAGCATATCACGGTGGTGCTGCCGAGGGTCTCGACGGAAGGGAGGTTGCGCACTATGGCGTTCTGCCTTGCAAGCCTCTGCACGCCGAGCGCCAGCACCACCGTCGATACGGCGGGAAGGCCTTCGGGAATGGCGGCCACGGCGAGCGACACCGCCGTCATGAACATGTCCATGAGGTTCCGGCCGTAGAGCAGGCCTATGCCGAGTATAAGCACGCAGGTCACGAGACAGACTACGGCCAGTGTCTGGCCGAGCTTGTCGAGACGCACCTGCATGGGAGTCCTCATGTCGGGCACGGACTGGATCATCGAGGCGATCTTGCCTACCTCGGTCCTCGTTCCGGTCGCCACCACCACGCCCTTGCCGTGTCCGTAGGTGACGCTGCACGAGCTGTAGGCCATGTTGAGCCTGTCGCCTATGGGGGCATCGGCCGGAACGTCTGCCGCCGCATCCTTCTCTACCGGAACCGATTCGCCCGTGAGCGCGGCCTCCTGCACCTTGAGGTTCACCGACTCGAGCAGCCTGAGGTCGGCGGGGACGCTGTCGCCCGTCTCGACCGAGACTATGTCCCCCACCACGAGCTCGCGCGACTCGATGACGCTCATCATTCCGTCCCTAATCACCTTGCAGTGGGGAGCGGACATCTTCTCCAGCGCGTCCAGCGACTTCTCGGCCTTGGATTCCTGGAGCATGCCTATTATCGCGTTGGCGACCAGTATCACGAGTATGATCAGGGCGTCTGTCACTCCTTCGCCGTTGATGTACCCCGTCACGCCGGATATGACCGCGGCCACGATGAGCACTATTATCATGAAACTCTTGAACTGGCTTATGAACTTCTGGAAGAGAGTGGTGTGCCTGGTCTTCTCGAATTCGTTGTAGCCGTCGTGCAGCAGCCGCTGCCGCGCCTCTTCCGACGAAAGGCCCTGCACCGGATCTGTGTTAGGAATATTCCTGTCCATCTTTGTCTGAAATGTTTCCAACAATAAAATGTATGCAACAATTAAACTGAAATGTCTCCGAAACACGGAAACCGACTGCAAAGTTAAGTCTGCAAGCACGATTTTTGATAACAAAAATTTACTTAAAGATGTCAAAAATTTCCACTGATACGAATCCCGCCAGACTCAAGGGCGGCGAAAGGACCCTGGTGCTGGCAATCCCGCAGGAGGACTGCGGAGAGGTGAACATCGGAGGGCGCGGCTATGTCCTGTCGAAAGACAGCGCGGCCGTGCTCTCTCCCGGCATGGATTTCGACGGGGGCCTCAACCCGCACGGAGGCTGGCGCCTGGTACTTTCCGTACCTCTCGAGACGGTTATGGAGCTGCCCTCACCGTTCGACACCGACCTCGTCTCCCATGCGAGGCTCCGTCCCGTAGTGCAGCTCACGGAACATGAGCTCGGGATGCTGGAGCGGCTGTACGGCATGCTCCGCAGCACCCTATCCGAAAGCCAGTCCCCGTTCGGCGAGGAGGTCGCGAAATCTATCGTGTTCGCGATGCTTTACCGTCTCGGCAACATATACGCAAGGCTCGGAAACGGCAGGGACCTGGACACGGCGGGGAGCAACGAGAGGCTCTCCGACGAATTCTTCGCCCTGCTCGCAAGGCACTACAAGACCGAGCGCAAGGTCAGCTTCTATGCAGGCAGGATGTCCGTGACACCGAAGTACCTGACGAGGGCGATGCAGAAGATAACAGGCAAGAGCGCCAAGCAGTGGATGGACGAAGCCATAATTCTGGAGATAAAGAACCTGCTCAGGACAAGCGACCTGACGGTGCTGCAGATTTCAGAGGCGCTGGGCTTCAGCACGCCTTCGGCTATGATACAGTACTTCCGCAAGCATAGCGGCCAGACTCCGGCACGCTACAGGAAGGACGGGAAGTGGTAATATGAAGCCGCTACAGGGAGGGGATGACCTTCTCCATTTCGATGCCGCGGGAGCCCTTGATGAGGACGAGGGCTCCGCTGACCGGCCTTGCCGAAAGGTACGAGGCGAGCACGGCGGAGGATTCCGCCCAGAGGAACGGCTCCGGGGAGGCCGCGGAGCACCGCCCGTGGCTGTCGGCGTCTGACGCGTCGCCGCGGGCAGGCATGCCGCTTCCTGAGCCGCGGGCAGCCGTGTCGGTTCCGGAGCCACGGACAGGCATGTCAGTGCCGGATCCCGGCGCCGCGGAGACGTCCCGGACGACGGAGGTGTCCCTGACGGCGGAGATTTCTCCGTCGGGACCCGCAACAGTGTAGGCGCAGCCTTCTTCCTCGAGGGCGAGGCGGAACTGTTCTCCGACGAGGGCCGCGGGGATGCCGAGGGAGCGCAGCGTGCGGAGCACGCGGGCGTGCTCCCGCAGGGAGTCCGCCCCGAGCTCGAGCATCTCTCCGAGAAGCGCGAGCCTGCGCTCCGCGGCCGCTCCAGCGAAATTCTCTATCGCAGCGGCCATAGACGAGGGATTTGCGTTATATGCATCCACGATGAGCGTGTTTCTCTGCGTCTTCACGAGCTGCGAGCGCTGGTTCCCCGGCTCGAACGACTCGATCGCGGCTATCGCCGCATCCCTCGGCACTCCGAAGTAGTCCCCTACAGCTATGGCCGCAAGCACGTTGTCGGCATTGTATGAGCCTATCAGGCGTGTCCTGACCGTCTTTCCGTCGAGGGCCAGCCTCAGGAAAGGCTCTGCGCCGCTCACGGGAAGGATCCCGACACCCTGGTAGCGCCTCCCGTAGCCGTAGCAGTGGCAGGGCTCCAGAGCGGCCCTCGCCTTAAGGGCCGCATCGTCCTCGTTGAGGAAAATCAGCGAGCCCCTGTGCGAGCCGAGATATCTGTACAGCGCGGTCTTCGCGTCCAGCACGCCCTCGAAGGAGCCGAATCCCTGCAAGTGCGCCTTGCCGACATTGGTGATCAGGCCGTAGTCGGGCCAGCACACCTGTACGAGCTTCTCTATGTCGTCCGGGTGGCTCGCGCCCATCTCTATCACCGCGATCTGCGTGTCGGGGCGTATCGACAGCAGCGAGAGAGGCACTCCTATGTCGTTGTTGAGGTTGCCCTGAGTAGAGACGACCCTGTATTTCGCGCCGAGCACCAGGGATATCAGGTTCTTCGTGGTCGTCTTGCCGTTGGTGCCGGTGAGCCCCAGCACCGGCAGGGCACCGCCGCAGACATGGGTACGGTGATGCACGGCAAGCGCCTGAAGCGCCGCAAAAGCGTCCTCCACCCTTATAAGGCGCGGATCGTCGGGAAGGGCAGGACTGTCCACGACCGCATACGCCGCTCCTGCCTCCAGCGCCCGGAAGGCATAGTCGTTGCCGTCGAAGTTCTCTCCCTTGAGCGCGAAGAATATCTCCCCGCCGCATATCTTCCTGCTGTCCGTCGTGACACGGCAGCCGCATTCAGTATATTTTCCGTAAAGCTTCTCTATATCCATTTCGACCGGATGCTGTCTTAAGGTTTCTCCATATCAAAATCCCCATACCGGAGCATAAGCCTGACCGGGGCCGGAACAGTCCGGGCATCCGGCAGCCTCATTTTACTCCCGTGCTGCCGAAGCCTCCGCCGCCGCGCGCCGACTCCTCCAGGCTGTCCGCGGCCTCCCACTCTATCTTCTCGTGACGCGCGAGCACGAGCTGCGCTATCCTCTCGCCCCTCTCGACGACGAAAGGTCCGCTTCCAAGGTTCACGAGTATCACGCACACCTCTCCCCTGTAGTCGGAGTCTATCGTCCCGGGAGCGTTGAGCACCGTGACACCATTCCTGGCCGCGAGTCCGCTGCGCGGCCTGACCTGCACCTCGTAACCCGAAGGGATCTCCAGATACAGCCCGGTAGGCACCAGCGCCCTGCCCAGAGGCGGTATCGTGACGGACTCGGCGTTGTCGGCACGCACGTCCATGCCGGCCGAAAATTCGGTAGCGTACTCCGGAAGGGAGTTTGCGCTGCGGTTAATTACCTTCACTTTCATATTCGTAAAAACATATCGTCTTCCAGCGGTCTGCCGTTCATCAGCCTGAGGCGCCCGTTCCGTCCGCCCCGATTCCGCTCAGTCTTCCGGCCGGCCCTGTCCGGTCAGCGGTCAGCCCGGTCCGGCCCGTGGCGGGACGGCGTCATTTGGGCGCCATGCGGTACAGCGCCGCGGCCACGGCGGCGAACAGCACGTTCGGTATCCACAGGGCTATTCCAGGCGGCAGCGTGTTGGTATACACGAACATCTCGCTGAAGCGCAGGAAAAGTATGTAGGTGAACGCCAGCGCTATCCCTATGCCCAGGTTCCAGCCTATCCCGCCCCTCTTCTTCTTCGAAGACAGGCTAACTCCCATTATGGTGAGTATTATGGCCGAGAACGGCATCGCGTAGCGCCTGTTCTTCTCTATCTTGGCATACATCACGTTCGCGTCGCCCCTCATGGTCTGCGTCCGGATGAGGTCGTTCAGGTCCTTTATGGGGAGCGTCTCCACGGTCTTGTCGTTGTTGAACAGGTCCTTGATCGTAAGGGCTATCACGGTGTCGACCCTCTCCCTGAACTCCACCCTGTCGGCAAGACCCTCGGAATAGTAGCGCGTATAGACCTTCCTGAGGTTCCAGCCCGCCGTCGTACTGTCCCACACCGCGTTCTGCGCGCTGACCTTCTTCACGAGCTGCCCGTCCTTCACGTCCTCTATCGTGAAACGGTAGCCCGTGTTGTTCCATCGGCTGAAGGACTCTATGTACACATACTGGCCCGGAGCTATCTGGTAATGGATGTCCCTCACCGTGGTGTTGCCTGTCTTCACGTACTTGCTCTCGAACTCTATCCTCGTGGCGTTCGAGCGAGGTATCACATAGAGGTTGAGCGCGAGCGAGAACGAGGCTATCAAGGCGGCGCAGCAGACATACGGCACCAGCATGCGCCTGTAGCTCACTCCGCCGGACAGTATAGCGATTATCTCCGAGTTCGCAGCCATGCGCGAGGTGAAGAATATCACTGTGATGAACACGAACAGCGGGGAGAACATGTTCATGAAGTAGGGAATGAAGTTCAGGTAGTAGTCGAACACTATCTCCCGCAGCGGAGCCTCGTTCTTCACGAAGTTCTCTATCTTCTCCGAGATGTCGAAGACGATGACTATCCCTATTATCAGAATCAGGGACATGAAGAAAGTCAGGATGAACTTTCTGGATATGTACAGGTCTATCTTCTTCATCCTTGTCCCGACGGCTACAGCCTTTTTCCGAGATCCGCCGTCACCGAATCCTTCCATGCGGCGAAATCGCCCTTCACTATATGCTCCCTGGCCTGCCTTACGAGGTCGAGGTAGAACGCGAGGTTGTGCTCGCTGGCGAGCATGGCCGCGAACATCTCACCGGCCTTGAAGAGGTGGTGCAGGTACGCGCGCGAATACCTGTGGTCGACAAAGGAAGTGCCGGCAGGGTCTATCTCCGTGAAATCGTCCGCCCACTTGGCGTTGCGCATGTTCATGATTCCGTTCCAGGTGAAGAGCATGCCGTTGCGCGCGTTGCGCGTCGGCATCACGCAGTCGAACATGTCGACCCCGCGCGCTATGCCTTCGAGTATGTTGGCCGGAGTGCCCACGCCCATAAGGTATCTCGGGGCGTCCTCAGGGAGCAGCGGGCAGACGAGCTCCAGCATCTCGTACATCTTCTCGGTTGGCTCTCCTACGGCGAGACCGCCTATCGCGAAGCCTTCCGCACCGGTCTGCACCGCATGGTCGGCAGCCTCCCTGCGCAGGTCGGGATATACGCAGCCCTGCACTATGGGGAAGAAGGTCTGCGAATAGCCGTACAGCGGCTCCGTCTGCCTGAAGCGGGCGGAGAACCTCTCGAGCCAGGACTTGGTGAGGTCGAGGCTCCTGCGGGCATACGAATGGTCGGCGTCGCCAGGACAGCATTCGTCGAGGGCCATCATTATGTCGGCGCCTATGACGCGCTGGGTGTCGACGTTGTTCTCCGGCGTGAAGACATGCCTGGAGCCGTCGATATGGCTCTGGAAGGTACAAGCCTCGGGAGTCAGGCGGCGTATCTGCGCGAGCGAGAACACCTGGAAGCCGCCGCTGTCGGTAAGTATCGGCCTGTCCCAGGACTCGAAGCTGTGGAGGCCTCCGGCGGCGCGCAGGGTGTCGAGGCCGGGGCGCAGGTACAGGTGATAGGTGTTGCCCAGGATGATCTCCGCCCCGATGTCGTCCACGAGGTCGCGGTGGTACACCCCCTTGACGGAACCGACCGTCCCGACGGGCATGAATATGGGAGTATGTATGTCGCCGTGGTCGGTCGACAGCACGCCGGTGCGGGCGTCGCTGTGCGGATCGGTGGCGCTTAGCGTAAATTTCATTCTGCAAAGATAGCAAATTCAAAACAGTTTTTTATTTTTGCATACTTACAAAACTAAAGACCAAGAAATGAAGAATTCATCCGCCGTCAGCCTGAGACTGATAATAATGAACTTCCTCGAGTTCGCCGTCTGGGGCGCATACCTGACCTCGATGGGAAGTTTCCTCGCCAAGTCGGACTTCGGTTCGCAGATCTGGCTTTTCTACGCGACACAGGGATTCGTCTCCATATTCATGCCAGCGCTCATGGGCATAGTGGCCGACAAGTGGGTTCCGGCCCAGAAGGTGCTTTCGCTGTGCCAGGGAGTTTCCGGAGCGGCTATGCTCGGAGCCGGACTGTACGCCATGAGCGCCGGGGCCGGCATCCAGTTCGGGATATTCTTCGCCCTCTATACGCTTAGCGTGGCCTTCTTCATGCCCACCATAGCGATAGCCAACTCAGTGGCTTACAACGCGCTCGAGAAGAACGGCAAGGATCCCGTCAAGGACTTCCCCCCGATCAGGGTGTTCGGCACCGTGGGCTTCATCTGCTCGATGCTCTTTGTGAACTTCATGACCGGCGCCGACGGAGTGCAGTTCCAGCACAGCTACAACCAGTTCATCGTTTCCGGTGCGCTCGGGCTCGTCCTCTGCATCTACGCGCTGACGCTTCCCGACTGTCCCTGCAAGCCCAGGAGCGCGGAGCGCCAGAGCTTCGCCGAGGCAACCGGACTCAGCGCGTTCAGGCTGTTCCGCAACGGGCAGTTCGCTATCTTCTTCATATTCTCGATGCTGCTCGGAGCCGCGCTGCAGATTACCAACGGCTACGCCAACACCTTCATAACCTCCTTCCAGGAGATTCCCGCCTATGCCGACACCTGGGGCGCGCGCAACGCCAACGCCCTGATTTCGCTGAGCCAGCTCTCGGAGACGCTCTGCATACTGCTGATCCCCCTGTTCCTCGGCAAGTTCGGCATCAAGAAGGTGATGCTCATCGCCATGTTCGCATGGGTGTTCCGCTTCGGCTTCTTCGGCCTCGGCAATCCCGGCAGCGGAGTATGGCTGTTCGTGCTGAGCTGCATAGTGTACGGCGTGGCGTTCGACTTCTTCAACATCTCGGGTTCGCTCTATGTCAACGAGAATGTAGACAAGGGCATGCGTTCGTCCGCACAAGGCCTGTTCATGCTGATGACCAACGGCCTCGGCGCCTCGATAGGCACATGGGCGGCCGGACTCGTCGTGAACCATTTCGTCTACAACGCCGACACCCCCGACTGGAGTACGGCATGGTACATATTCGCCGCCTACGCCTTCGTAGTCGGAGTCCTGTTCATGATCCTGTTCAAGGATCCCAAGAAGCGGCATGGAGTTCAGGCTGATTGAATCCTCCGCCGAGGCGCGGGAACTGCGCCTGGAACTCGGAACCTTCGAAAAGGAGATCTATATCCCGTCATTCCCGGACAATGACGAGAGGGAGCCTTTCGAGAGCATACTCTCGCGCCTCGAGCCGTCCGCATACCCCCGCACGGCCATAGTGCTCGCGTACAGCGGAGGCAGGCTTGCCGGAGGCGAGGTGTTCGACTACTACCCCGACTGCCGTTCGGCCGAACTGATCTACATAGCCCTCGATCCGCTCAGACGCGGAATGGGCATGGGCGACGAACTGCTTTCGGAGGGCACGAAGAAGTTCATGGACGCCCTCGCCTTCCGCGGCGAGAAGTGCCGGAGACTTTATTTCGAGACGGAGAACCCCTTCATCCCTTCCGGGGACGAGAGCATGGACAAGGTCTCGAGGGTGCGCTTCTTCGCGCGCAACTCGGCCTGCAGGGTGCCGATAAGGTATTTCCAGCCGCCGCTGTCGGGCGATGCCGACTGGGCGGAGAACCTCTACTTGTGCATGCTGCCGCAGTTTTCGGGAGGAAGCACGGAGATACCCGCGGGCGAACTCAAGGAGTTCCTGCGCTGCTTCTACCGCGGGCTCGGAATAGAGGACGGACACCCCAAGTTCGCCGAGATGATGCGCGGCGTCGACTACGCCACCGAAAGCGACGGCAGCATAAGCTGCCACAGTTTCGCGGAGCAGCCTCAGTTCCGCCTTTCGCGCTTCTCGCTGGTATACCACTTCCTGCTTGACGCCAAGGCGGCCGACACCGACAGCGGCGAAAGCCCGCTCTTCAACTCATACGAGTGCGACCTGATGAACTACAGCCTGCAGCAGCTCGACCGCAGGCCGGTCAGGACACGCCACATCAGACTCTACAAGAGGCTCAGGCTGCATCTGCCGCGCTTCTACAGGTACACCTCCGAAGGGCATCACTTCTACAAGGTATCGGAGCACAGGGACCTCACCGTAAACGCTTCCCTCAACTGCTCGGAGAACCTGACACGCAACATAAGCATAGCCCACCTCGTGATCACCACCGACGGCCGCGAGGGTGGAGAGTTCAACGAACTCGACTGCATTAAGCTTATCACGGCCTTCGGAAGCATCCAGGAGAAGTTCGACATTCCCGACCGGGGAGAGCTCAGCGTCGAGGACCTGGAGAGCGGGAAGCGCTGGAACACCATAGAGGCCTTCGTATCCGACAACTTCGCCGGGAGACCCTGCAGGGTCCTGCGCAACGGCATCACCGAACTCGACCTCGCAAAGGTCATGGACAACGAGGGCAGGCAGCTTTTCAGAAGTTTCGGCGAGTTCCGCGACTCGGTTATACTGAGCCGCAATCCAGACGAAAGCCCCTGGAACATGGCGTTCTGCGGCCTCATACTCGGCATATTCGACTTCATGAGGATGAACAGCGCGGAAATCTCAGACACCGTCAAGCCCATAGCAGTGCGCAGGGACTCATTCATCGTCCTCTGCCGCGGCCACCTGATGAAGCTGAAGTTCGACGAGCGTTCCGAGGACGAGACCGCGAACATACTGATCTCGCCCTATCTGCTGATTCCAAGCGCGGTGCTCAGCATAAACGAGATAGTCCTCGACCGCTGCGAGAAGGTCATCGGCGAGCCCCTTCCCGAGAACGAGACCTACTACCGCAAGAGCATGCTCCTCTCCGAGCGCATACGCAGCGTCATGTCGTCCATGAACACCGAATATCTCCAGGACGTGTTCCACTACCCCAGCGAGCAGGAAATAATGGACGAGGGCACGAGGCAGCGCGGCCTCGGCAGACGCTACGCCCAGCTGGAGAAGAGGCTCGACAAGGAACGTATGCTTATGGAGGAGTACAAGGGCAAGGACCAGCTCGGCCCGGACTACTTTACTAACGCTATGCTCGCTATCCTCGCTCTGCTTCAGGTCACTGCTCCCCTGTTCGGCAAAACTGTATGGCTGATACTGACCTTCGTCTTCGCCGGCATCATCGGAGCCCTTAGCTTCATCCAGGTCCGCAGGCGCCTCAAGCTGTAGGCGGACATGTAATTATCTGACCCGTTGCCGGGCCGATGCCGCGGACACTGCGTCTCGGATTTCGGCAAATGTTGCGGTTTTGCCAAAGTATACCTTGTACTTTCAGCAAATATGCTTGGAATTCATATGTATATTTTGCATTTTTGCAGAAAACAGCTTGTTTATGGAAATAATCGAACGTCCCGAGTATCTCAACCATATCGTTTCCCTGTTGGGCAGAGATATGATAATTATTCTTGTCGGTCAACGCCGCGTAGGCAAGAGCTATATGCTGAAGCAGCTGCAAATTTGGCTTAAAGCACATCGAAGCACAGCCAATGTCGTATATATCAATAAGGAACTTTATGCGTTCAGGGACATTGTATCTGCCGGTGATTTGTATGAATACGCCGTAAACAACCTGCCAGACGGAACTGACAATTACCTCCTTATTGACGAAGTACAGGATATAGACGATTATGAAGACGCCCTGCGCAGCCTCCATGCAGAAAAGCGGTGTCAAATCGTAGCTACAGGCAATAATGCCTATATTTTCTCTTCAGAACTCAGCACCCGGCTTTCCGGACGGTATATTGAGGTTCCCATACACAGCCTCACTTACAGAGAATTCTTGCGTTTCCATGGATTGGAAGATACAGACAAGAGTCTTTTGACTTATCTCCGTGCGGGTGGACTTCCCGGCCTTTGCCATTATGATATGGAGGATGAGAACCAGATAAGGGACTATCTACAGGGAGTTTACAACACCATCATGTTGCGGGATGTTATCGCACGGGAGGAAATCCGCAATGTGGCGTTCATTGAAAACCTCTCCACATTTATCGCTGACAACATCGGTAAGCTCATTTCGGTAAGAAACGTTGCCAACACCATGAAATCGCAGGGCGAAAAAGTATCCGATATACTTACTTCCACCTACCTACGCTATCTGTGCGGAGCATTTATCATCTCCCCTGTACAGAGATACGACATACATGGGAAGCGCATTTTCGAACAGAGCAATAAATACTATTTTGCCGACCACGGCCTGCGTAACCTGCTTTGCGGGTTCAACCTGCGCGGCAGCATCGAGAAAGTAATGGAGAATGTCATCTTTCATCATCTTGTCACACAGGGATTCAAGGTGACGGTCGGCATCCTTCGAAGCGGCGAGGTGGACTTCGTGGCTATACGTGGAGAACAAACACTCTATGTTCAGGCGGTGTATCTGCTCGCTTCTAAAGAGACTATCGCAAGAGAATTCGGCAACCTGCACGGTATACGGGACAACTATCCGAAATATGTCGTCTCAATGGATCCGGTCAGCGGCGGTCTTCCCGAATATCCCGGCATCAGGCATATTCATCTGCATGAATTCCTTATGACCGATTTTTAGCATACCAGATCTTCCGGAAAACGGGAAAAGCCGGGCAGGCGGCGGTCTTTCCCGTCCGTCCTGTCCGGCTTCCATAAACCATATTGTCACTGCCCCTGCCGGGGCGTCAGGCTTCAGCTACCTTCTCGCGGCGCGACGGGAGTGTCTTCCCTTCTTGCTGCGTCCTCCAAGCACGAACGCGAGCACTGCCAGCACTGCGATGGCGCCGACTATAAGCCAGGTGAAGCTGTTCGCGTTGTCGCCCTTGACCCTCGACCACATGGCAAGCAGTTCCTCGGTGCCTCGGTCGTGCATCATTCCGCAGTACTCCATGATAGACGCGTCGGGATACATTATCGGGTTCAGGCAGGCTCCCTTGCCGGCCTCTCCGAAGAAGTAGCTCGCGTCGATCGGGGCGTATTGAGCATCGTCCGCCATCGCAGACAGTATCTCGTCGCCGCCTATGGCGCTCACATAGCCTATAACGTCCATGTTCCTAAGTGCGTTCTCGGGCAGGCACATGAAGTTTATGAAGTAGCGTGCGGCCTGGACGTTCTTGGCATACTTCGGGATGACCCAGCCGTCGAACCATACTATGCTTCCGTCCTCCGGTACAGCATAGTCTAGGGATACGCCCACGGCCTCAGCCTCCTCGATGGCCCACTGCGCATCGCCGCTCCAGGTCAGGTTGAGCCATGCCTTCTCCTTGGTCATCATCTCCTTTCCGAAATCAGCCTCCCATCCTGCGATATTGGGTTTCATTTCGTTCAGATAAGCCTCCACCCTGGCGATGGACTCGGGAGAGGCATCATAGGAAAGTTCCTCAACGGTAGTCTCTCCCCTGTCGATACGCTCCCTGTTGAGAGCTATGTTGAAAGTCGTATATACATCGCGGAAAGCCTCCTTCATCAGAACCTTGCCCTCGAACTTGGGATCCTTGAGCACATCCCAGGTAGACACCTCCTCCGGAGTGACATGGTCGGAGTTGTATGTGATGCCGACGGTACCCCACATATAGGGGACGGCATAGTCGTTGGCGTCCTTTCCGTTACCGTCCACCTGCGAAAGGAAGTCGTTCATGAACGGGGCCACGTTGACCGTATAGTCGGGAGTGGAGCCGAAGTCGCGGTCTATGGGAAGCAGCAGGTCCGCACGGAGCATGCGCTCGATGATGTATTCCGAGGGGCATACGACGTCGAAGTCCTCGTGTCCCTTCTCTATCTTCGAGAGCATGACTTCGTTGATGTCGAAGAGCTGGTAGATGACTTCGACGGGTTCTCCCGTCTGTTCTTCATACCACTGCTCGAACTCGTCGATGAGGTCTTCGTCGATATAGTCGGCCCAGTTGTACACCTTGAGCTGGTGCTCGCGGTCGGCGCCGTTGGCGGCAAAAGTCGCGGCTGCAATGAGGCACAGCGCAGATACAAGGAATCTTTTCATTATTTTGTCTGTTTATTCGATTTTACTGATCTGAGGTTTATTATGGTAAGCAGTGCGAGCACTGCGAGGAATATGAGGGTCATCAGCGGACGCAGCTCGGGGGTCAGGCCTCCCTTGCGGGCGTCGGCATAGATGTAGGTCGAAAGCGTCTCGAGCCCGCCGTTGCCCTTGGTGAACAGGGTCACGGCGAAGTCGTCTATGGAAAGGGTGAACGCGAGTATGAAGCCCGAGAGCATCGCAGAGCGTATCTGAGGGACTATCACCTTGCGCAGGGCCTGGGACGGCGTTGCCCCGAGGTCGAGCGCGGCCTCATAGATATTGGGGTTCATGCTCCTGAGCCTCGGCATCACCGTAAGCACCACATACGGAGTGCAGAACGATATGTGCGCGAGCAGCACGGTGACATAGCCCTGGGTCACCCCGACGGCGACGAACAGTATGAACAGCGAGATACCGGTGATAATATCCGGGTTCAGCATCGGGATGTCGTTGAGGAAGGTTATCGCCTTGCGTCCCTTGCCGCGCATGTTGTATATGCCTATCGCGGCTATCGTCCCGAGTATCGTCGAGCACACTGCCGCGAGCAGGCCTATCGTGAGGGTGTTCTCTATGGCACGTACCATTGAGTTGCCCAGGCCGCCCGAAAACAGGCTTTCATAGAGCCTCGTCGAGAATCCCGTCCAGTTGCCGAGTACCTTGGCCTCGGTGAACGAGAACACTGCGATTATGAGTATCGGGGCATAGAGTATCGCAAGCAGCAGCACCAGATAGCCCCTCGCAATTATCTTCTTCATCATATCAGACCTCCCTTTTCGCTTTCGCGGTTGCTGCCCTCGTCGCCGAGCAGAGAGGTCAGCCCTATGATTACGAGCATTATCAGCGCCAGGGCAGAACCATAGTTCCAGAAGCCGTTGTTGATGTTCTCCTGTATCGTCGTTCCGAAGAGCTTCACCTTGTTCAGGGTGAGCAGCTCGGCAATGGCGAAGGTCGAGATTGTCGGCATGAACACCATCAGCACCCCGCTCCACACTCCCGGCATCGAAAGCGGCAGGGTGACCTTGAGGAACACCTGGGACGGCGTAGCCCCGAGATCCTGCGCGGCCTCGACATACGAATTGTCCATCTTCTCGAGGGAGTTGTAGATCGGATATATCATGAACGGCAGGAAGTTGTACACCATACCGAAAGTCAGCGCGCCCTCGCCGAGAGGGATGCGCAGGAAGTCGAACAGCGCCACGGTCGCCAGGGTGCGGATGAGCATGTTTATCCACATCGGCAGTATGAACAGCATCACCGTGACCTTGGAGCGGTTGAACTCCGAACGGCTGAGTATCCATGCGGCCGGATAGGCTATCAGCAGGCACAGGACCGTGGTTATGAACGCCACCTGTATCGAGTACAGGAAGGTGTTCAGGTCCTGGGGAGTACGGAAGAACCTCGTGAAATTGTCGAGGGTGAACGCCCCCGTCTGCGCGTCGCGGAACGCATACACCGCGATCATCAGCAGGGGCAGGGCCACGAACAGCACCAGGAACACCAGGTACGGAAGTGCCCAGGAAGATCTCTTAACTCTCATCCCTCGCCCTAAGTTTGATGTTCTCCGGAGCGAAATTGATACCTACGAGGTCGCCCTTGTCCCATACGTCATCGGTGTCGACCCAGATATGGTCTCCGTCCTCCGTAAGCACGGTCAGGTGGTAGTGGTTGCCCTTGTAGAGCAGGAAATGCACCTCGCCGGCAAGCATTCCGTCCTCCTGGTGGTCGAGAAGCTCCACCTTGCCGAAGCCTATCTCGGCCGTCACCTTGTCGGACGGCCTGAAATCCGCCGCTGCGGCGCATTCGAACTCCATTCCGAGCATCCTGATGTGCGAGGCGTCGACCACCTCGGCATCGAAACCGTTGCATACCCTCTCCTTGCGCATCACCTGGATGTCGCCCGGGCGTATGAGCAGTCCGACCTTCGAACCGGGCTCGAACGCATTATAGTCCTGGATCATCAGCTCGTAACCGAGATCGGTGTCCACGAACATCTCGTAATGCACGCCCTTGAAGGTGCATGACTTGACCGTGGCCGAGAACTGCGCGCCCTCGAGCCTGTTCATTATATAGATGTCCTCGGGCCTTACCACTATATCCACGGGAACGTCGCTGCCGAAGCCCTCGTCCACGCACTCGAACTCATGGCCTATGAACTCCACGCGGCGGTCTTCTATCATCCTTCCGTTCAGGATGTTCGACTCCCCTATGAAGTCGGCGACGAACGAGTTCTGCGGCTCGTTGTAGATGTCGGTGGGCGTTCCCACCTGGAGTATCCTGCCCTCGTTCATCACGACTATGGTGTCGGAGAGAGTCAGGGCCTCCTCCTGGTCATGCGTCACATATATGAAGGTTATGCCGAGCTGGCGGTGCATTTCCTTGAGCTCGATCTGCATGTCCTTGCGCATCTTGAGGTCGAGCGCGGCCAGGGGCTCGTCGAGCAGCAGCACCTTAGGCTGGTTCACCAGGGCCCTGGCTATCGCGACCCTCTGCTGCTGGCCTCCGGAGAGGCTCTCCACGTCCCTGTCCTCGTAGTCGGTCATGCTCACCATTTTCAGGACCTTGCGCACCTTGGCGTCGATCTCGTCCGTGGGCAGCTTCTGCAGCTTGAGGCCGAACGCTATGTTGTCGTAGACGTCGAGGTGGGGAAAGAGCGCATAGCGCTGGAAGACCGTATTGAACGGACGCCTGTAGGGCGGAAGCTCGCAGATGTCCTTCCCGTCGAGGAGTATCCTGCCTTCATCTGGAGACATGAATCCCGCGATGAGCCTGAGGGTCGTCGTCTTGCCGCAGCCCGAGGGGCCGAGGAGAGTGACGAACTCCCCTTCGCGTATGTCGAGGCTGATGTCGTCCAGCACCAGTTTGCCGTCGAATGACTTGCGCAGGTGCTGAAGGGAAATCACTATGTCGTTGTTCATCGGCTGGCCGGACTAAAACAGGTTGAACAGGAGGTTGTATCTCGCCCCTATGCTTAGGGTCGCCGTCCTCAGTACGGAGTTGTATGCCACATAGGCGTGCAGCCTGAGCGCATCCGAGTCATCGAGGGGATAGTACTGGAACACGGCGCCGGCCGTCCAGCAGTCCTCGAGCAGGGAATCACGTCCTGCAGTGGAATACCAGCCGCGCAGCGCGATGTCGAACTCGTCCTCGGGGGCATAGGTCAGCCTGCCCTGGAAGGTCTGTCCGCCGATGAGCCTCCAGCTGTCCTCGTCGAAACCGTAGCTGTTGTTGCAGTCGAATGTGAAGTCGAGTTCGTCTTCGAGTATTTCGAAATTCAGTCCGGCCGCCCAGAGCCAGTCGAAATCACCCTTCTCGTACTCGAGGGCGCTCACGCTGCCTATAAGAGAAAGCCAGCCGTACTCTCCGGTCCACTGGAACGAATACGCCCACAGCTTGCTTGTGAACGGGTGCTCTCCGTAGGGAGAGGTCGTCATCTGCAGGGTGAACTCGGTCGATTCCGAAGGGGTCATCCACGACACGCTGCCGCCCCACTGGTAGCACGCGAGACCTCCGGCGAGAGGAGACGAGAAATCGGGATGGATATCCCAGTCCCAGTCTTCATACTCGAAACCGCCGGTGGCTATCATGTCCTTTCCGAGGCCTATGGTCCAGTTGCCGAAAGAGAAATAACCTGCGAAGTAGTCAAGCCAGTTGGTCGTGTCCGAACGGCCGAGATCCCTGTAGGGCCAGGCATAGTCGCCGCCGCTCTGGAACCAGTGGTTGGCTATAGTCCAGGAAAAGTGTTCCGAGAGGGAACCTTCAAAGAGCGAATAGATTGAAGAATTGCCGTGGTTGAAACCCAAACCGGACTCGCCGGCAGTAAATGTAGGGTTAAGGTCCAGGCGTGGAATGAGTGTTACCTCGGCATAACTACCGAGATTGTCAGCCTCTTGCGAGTGCGCAACGAAGCAGGGCAGCCAAGCTGCAATCAAGAATAGCAGTTTCTTCATTTCTTACCATAAAAAAGAATTTGGTTGAACTTCGGGCGCAAAGATAGAAATTAAATGTTCATATTTTTAAAATTTATTCAAAAAAGTGTGGCTAACTTTGCCGCATTGTCATCCAGACGCAAAACGATATGTACGACTTCGACGAGATAATAGACAGGAGGGGCACGCGTTGCGACAAGGTAGACTCCCTCAAGGACATGTTCGGACGCTCCGACCTCATCCCCATGTGGGTCGCAGACATGGACTTCCGCACGCCCGACTTCATAATAGACGCACTCAGAAGGCGTCTCGATCACCCCATACTCGGCTATCCGCTCACGGGGAGCGACTACTTCAGGATAGTCTCTGACTGGGTATACTCGCTGCACGGCTGGAGGGTGGATCCTTCGGCCTTCCGCTTCATTCCGGGCATAGTCAAGGGCCTGATACTCGCCGAGCACTGCCTGCTGCAAAGGGGAGACAGGGTAATAATCCAGCCTCCGGTCTACCATCCCTTCCGCCTCAACACCATGGCGGCGGGCTTCGAGGTGGTGGAGAATCCCCTGCTCCCGGTCTACGGAGAGGACGGAATCCTGCAGAGCTACCGTATGGACCTCGACTCTCTCGAGAAGCTGGTCGACGGCAGGACCAGGCTCCTTATACTCTGCAACCCCCACAACCCGGGAGGAGTATGCTTCAAGCGCGAAGACCTTGCGAGGCTGGCGTCGATATGCCGCTCCCGGGGCGTCACCGTGCTCTCCGACGAGATACATTCAGAAATGGTGTTCCCCGGCAACGGATACCACCCCTTCGCCTCGGTAAGCGAAGACGCGGCGCAGTGCAGCATCAGCTTCATGGCTCCCTCCAAGACCTTCAACATAGCCGGGGTGGTGAGTTCCTACTGCGTGGCGTTCAACCCCGAACTCAGACAGAAGTTCTACTCCTATATAGAATCGGCCGAGATAGACTATCCCTCCATATTCTCCGCCGAGGCGACCCGTGCCGCATACACGCCCGAGGGCATGCGGTGGAGAGAAGAGATGATGGACTATGTGTGGGGCAACATACGCTTCGTAGAGGAGTTCCTCGCAAGGGAGATACCGCAGATACATCCCATAAGGCCGCAGGCGTCGTTCCTCGTATGGCTCGACTGCCGCCGCCTCGGACTGGATCAGAAGAGCCTCGTAGACCTGTTCGTCAACGGTGCGCACCTGGCCCTCAACGACGGCACGATGTTCGGGAAGCAGGGCGAGGGTTACATGAGGCTCAATGTCGGATGCCCCCGGAGCATAGTGGCGACGGCACTCGGAAATCTGAAAAAAGCGGTAGAAAGGCTCAAATAAAATTTGCCGATTAAAAATCTTTGACTATCTTTGCAATCCCGTTGAGGGAACAACGGTGCTGTAGCTCAGGTGGTAGAGCAATGGACTGAAAATCCATGTGTCGCCGGTTCAACTCCTGCCAGCACCACACAAGGGCAGCCTAAGCATTTGGGCTGCCTTTTTTTATTTGTTTTCCGCATATGGACAAGACTCTCGGCAACATAGGGGAATTCGGTCTTATCGACCTGATAAGCAGGCAGTTCAAGGTTCCGGAAGGCGTTACCGGAATCGGGGACGACTGCGCCGTCATCCCCCAGAGGGAGGGCTTCGACACGCTGGTCAGCACGGACATGCTCGTGGAAGGCAGCCATTTCATCCGGGACAGGATAAGTCCGGAGGATCTCGGCTGGAAGTCCGCCGCAGTCAACCTGAGCGACATCGCGGCCATGGGCGGCCGTCCTGACGGCACCTTTCTGTCGATAGCCGTACCCAAGGAAACGGACGGCGGCTGGATGAAGCGTTTCATCTCGGGATACAGGCAGCTTTCCGAAAGGTTCTCCTGCCCCCTGCTCGGCGGCGACACGACCGCCAGCCCCGACAGGATATGCATAAACGTCACGGTGACAGGCAGCGTCCCCACTGGAAGAGCGCTCAGGCGCGGCGCGGCGCGGGAGGGCGACCTCATCTGCGTGACCGGCTGCCTCGGAGACTCGGCCCTCGGGCTGCGCATGCTGCTCGACGGCAGCACAGGGCATCCGGACTACCGGTATTTCACTTCCCGCCACTGCCGCCCCCTGCCCCGGGTGGAGGAAGGCATGGCACTGGCACGGACCCCGGGAGTCCACGCGATGCTGGACATTTCCGACGGACTGGGATCCGACCTCAGGCATATCCTCGAGGCTTCGGGCAAGGGAGCCGTAGTCGAATGCGGCGCCGTTCCCCTCTCGGAGCAGCTGCGCGCCTACTGCTCGGAACATGGGCTCGACCCCCTGGAACCAGCCCTGTGCGGCGGCGAGGACTACGAGCTTCTTTTCACGGTTGACGCAGGCTCCGAGAGCAGCCTTCCCGTGGAGCACAGCGTAATAGGAAGGATAACCGAACCCGGGGAAGGTCTCGTCTGGAAAGGTTCCGACAGGGACTTCCTCGGGTTCAGGCATTTCTAAGCCGGGACTGCCCGGCCGGCAGGAGGCTTAGCTTATAAACAGCATCTCGCGGTACTTGGGCAGAGGCCAGATCCTGTTGTCGACTATCTCCTCGAGATTGTCTATGGGCTTGCGCAGGTCTTCGAGGGCCTCGGCGATCTCGTGGTATGCGACGGCCCTCTCATATTCGCTGGCAATAGCGTTGGCCTTCTTGCGGGCCTCCTTCATGGCCGCGGCCTTGACGCGTATCTCCTCGACATACTTTGAGATCTTCTCTATCAGCTCCAGTTCCGCGGTGCAGCCCTCGGTCGAGCCGAAGACGCTCTTGCATAGCGCCACCTCCTTGAGCAGGCGGGACTTGTAGTCCAGCACGGCAGGGATTATATGGTTCGTGGACATCCTCACGAGCACGCGCGACTCTATCTGCACCTTCTTGGTGTACATGTCCCACTTGACCTCGTTGCGGGCGTCGAGCTCCTCCTTCGTATAGACTCCGGTCTTCGTGAACATCTCCACCGAAGACGGTTCCGTGAATACCTTTATCATCTCGGGCACGCTGGTGAGTACGTCCAGTCCGCGGCGTTCGGCCTCCTTCTTCCACTCTTCGGAATAGCCGTTGCCGTCGAAGCATACGGTATCGAGCACCGAGGCTATTATGGGCTTCAGCGTGTCCATGACCGCCACGTTGAGCTTCTTGCCTGAAGCCAGCTGGGCGTCGAGCTCCTGCTTGAAGGCCGTCAGCTGCTCCGCCACTGCCGCGCTGAGCGTAGTCAGGGCACCTGCGCAGTTGGCCGACGAGCCCACGGCGCGGAACTCGAAGCGGTTGCCCGTGAACGCGAAGGGAGAAGTCCTGTTGCGGTCGGTGTTGTCGACGAATATCTCGGGAATCTCCACGAGGCCGAGCTTCTTGCCGCGCTTGCCGGCGATGTCTATCGGCGTATCCGAAGGCAGTTCGAGCAGCTTGCGCAGCACCGCGGTCATCGTATCGCCGAGGAAGGCCGACACTATTGCAGGGGGTGCCTCGTTGGCACCGAGCCTGTAGGCGTTGGAGGCTGTGGCTATCGAAGCCTTGAGCAGGCCGTTGTGCTTCTGTACAGCCGCGAGCACGTTGACGAAGAAGGTAATGAACTGCAGGTTGCCCTTGGCATCCTTGCCGGGAGCGAACAGGGGCACGCCCGTATCGGTGCCGAGCGACCAGTTGTTGTGCTTTCCCGAGCCGTTGACCCCGGCGAATGGTTTCTCGTGGAAGAGCACCACGAAGCCGTGCCTGCGGGCTATGGAGTTCATCAGGTTCATCACTATCTGGTTCTGGTCGTTTGCAAGGTTGGCTTCGCCGTAGATCGGTGCGAGTTCGAACTGGTTGGGCGCCACCTCGTTGTGCCTTGTCTTAAGGGGTATGCCGAGCCTGTGTCCCGCTATCTCGAGGTCGCGCATGAACGCCGCCACCCTCGAGGGAATGGCACCGAAGTAATGGTCGTCGAGCTGCTGGTTCTTGGACGAATTGTGCCCCATAAGGGTGCGTCCCGTAATCATCAGGTCGGAGCGTGCGGAGTAGAGAGACTCGTCCACGAGGAAGTATTCCTGCTCCCAGCCGAGATAGGTGACGACCTTGCCGACCGAAGGGTCGAAGAGCCGGCAGATAGGGACGGCGGCGTCGCTCACGGCCTTCAGCGACTTCTTCAGAGGAGTCTTGTAGTCCAGGGCCTCGCCGTTGTAAGAGACGAAGATCGTGGGGATGCAGAGCGTGTCGTCCTGGATGAACACCGGAGATGTGGGATCCCAGGCCGTATATCCCCTGGCCTCGAAAGTGGCACGGATGCCTCCGCTGGGGAACGACGACGCGTCCGGCTCCTGCTGTATCAGGCTCTTGCCGTCGAAGGTCTCGATGACCCCGCCCTTTCCGTCATAGTCGATAAGCGAGTCGTGCTTCTCCGCAGTACCCTCCGTAAGGGGCTGGAACCAGTGCGTCACATGGGTCACATGGTGCTCCATAGCCCATTCCTTCATTCCTCTCGCGACCCCGTCGGCAGTCTTGCTGTCGAGGGCCACGCCCTTGTCGATGCACTCGAGCAGGGCCTTGAGAGTCCCGGCGTCGAGATACTTGCACATCTTCCTGCGGTCGAAGACGAGCTCCCCGAAGTAGTCGGATGTCTTGCCCTCTGGAACTTCCACGGGAACGGCCTTCTTCTCGAAGGACTCCTTCACCAAATCTAATCTGTCGATGCTCATATAAAAATTTGTTAAACCTGTATGCAAACAAAAAGGCTGATCCTCCGGACCAGCCCTGTATTTCCTCTGCGGTGAATGTTCATAGACGTGACTTGCGGCCGGTATCAGCACACGGGAACACCCAGGACCTGGTTACGGTTCTGCTGCTGACCCTGCTGCTGTCCGGAATATGATGATATGGCAATCACTACCGCTTGTTTTTTCGAGGGCGCAAGATAGAAATATAATTCGTAAACTCAAACATTTTTTGCCATTAAATTTCTACTTTTGCAGAAAATTGACTTCAGATGCAGGATTTCGGATTCGTCAGGATCGCGGCCGCGATGCCGCACGTCCATGTCGCTGACTGCAGGGCGAACGCCCGCGAGACGGTCGCGCTTGCAAGAGAACTGAGCAGCCGCGGAGCCGGCATAATAGCATTTCCGGAGCTCGGCGTCACGGGCTACACCTGCGCCGACCTGTTCGGGCAGGGAGTGCTGACAAGGGACGCGGAGGCCGCCGTAGCCGGCATTCTGGAGGAGACTTCGGATCTGCCTGCGGTCCTCGTCTTCGGCGCGCCGGTAAGATTCAGGGGCAGGCTCTTCAACTGTGCCGTAGCCTCCTGCCGCGGGAAAATACTCGGAATAGTTCCCAAGACCTACCTTGCCGGCAGCGCGGAGTTCTACGAGCCCCGCTGGTTCGAGTCCGCGAGGGTGCTGCCTCCCGAAGGCGCGGACATAGACTACGCCGGACAGAAGGACATCCCCTTCAAGGCAAACCAGCTGTTCCGTTCGGAAGACGGCTCCCTGACCTTCGCCGTCGAGATATGCCAGGACCTCTGGGCCCCGGTTCCTCCCTGCTCCTTCGCCGCGCTCGCCGGAGCGCAGCTCATAGTCAACCTCTCCGCGAGCAACGAGGTGCTCCTCAAGCACGAATACCGAAAGTCCCTTGTAAGCGCGACATCATCCCGCCTTTTCTGCGCCTACCTCTACTGTTCGTGCGGCTACGGAGAGTCGACGCAGGACCTCGTGTGGGCCGGTTCCTCGCTTATCTGCGAATACGGCAGCATCCTTGCCGAGAGCGAGCGCTTCAAGACAGGTTCCGGCCATATCATGGCGGACATCGATGTCGAGAAGCTGGAGGCCCTGCGCACCAAGGAGCACGCCTTCCGCCTGGAGGCTCCCCGCCCCGCCTTCAGCACGGTGACTTTCCCCGCCCCGCCGGCCGCGGATTTCGGATCCGTACTGCTGCGCCGCATAGACCCCCGTCCGTTCGTACCTTCCGACAGGCCGGAGGAACTCGACCTCAGGTGCCGCGAGATAATATCTTCGCAGGTGGCCGGGCTCGCGACGAGGCTCGACCACATCCGCTGCCGCAAGGCAGTCATAGGCGTCTCCGGAGGGCTCGACTCGACCCTCGCGCTGCTCGTCACGGTGCTCGCGTTCGACACCCTCGGCATCCCGAGGGACAATGTGCTCGGGATTACGATGCCGGGATTCGGCACCACGAAACGCACCCACGACAACTCCACGGCGCTGATGTCGCTGCTCGGGGTAAGCTCGCGGGAGATTTCGATCGTCCCTGCCGTGAGGCAGCATTTCAGCGACATAGGGCAGGACGAATCCGTACACGACCTCAGTTACGAGAACAGCCAGGCGCGCGAACGCACGCAGCTCCTCATGGACATCGCGGGAAAGGAGGGAGGCATAGTGATAGGTACGGGAGACCTCTCGGAGCTCGCGCTCGGCTGGTGCACCTACAACGGCGACCACATGTCGATGTACGCGGTGAACGTGAGCATACCCAAGACCCTGGTCAAGACCCTCGTGCTCTGGGCCGCCGACAACCGTTTCAAGGACAATCCAGAGGCCGCCTCGGTGTTGCGCGACATCGCCGACACGCCTATCAGCCCGGAACTGATACCGGCAGACGAAAACGGGCAGATAAGCCAGAGGACAGAAGACCTCATCGGGCCCTACGAACTGCACGATTTCTTCCTCTACAACTTCTTCCGCTGGGGTTACGGTCCAGAGAAACTGCTCTTCCTCGCCCGCAAGGCCTTCGGCGGCAGCTACGACGAGGCTACGCTCAGGAAGTGGCTCGGAAATTTTATGAAACGCTTCTTTTCCCAGCAGTTCAAACGCTCCTGTATCCCCGACGGGCCCAAGGTAGGTTCCGTGTCGCTCTCGCCGAGAGGAGACTGGAGGATGCCGTCAGATATCGCCTGCCCCTGGAAGACGGATATATAACGGCCTGTGCCCGCAGGACAGCCCCCTGCATACTATGCTACGCAGCCTTATGACCTGCCTCTGATATATGCCTGCGGGAGACATAAAACCCGGGGAACAGTCTCCCGCAGGCATATACCAGAGGCTGTCCGCATTCTGCCGTTCCAAGGCAGGCATTGACAGACAGGGGCTGCCCTGCGGACACGGGCCGTTACATCAGCCGGAGAATTGGGGTTCAGTCGAAATATGCCTTCGGAATCGGGCGGCAGTTATACCCGCTGGCCATAGACTCGCCGTACGCGCCGGCGCTGCGTATCGCCACGAGGTCTCCCCTGCGGCATTCGTTGAGCATCGCCCCCTTCAGGAACACGTCGGAACTCTCGCACACGGGGCCCACCACGTCGTAGACCTCCTCGGATCCGTCGGAAGATATGTTTTCTATCCTGTGGTAGGCCTTGTACAGCGCCGGCCTTATCAGGTCGGTCATTCCGGCGTCAAGTATCGCGAAACGCCGCGTGGTACCCTGCTTGACATACAGCACCCTCGAAATCAGGCTGCCGCACGGCGCGACAATGCTCCTTCCCGGCTCGAAATGCACGACGGTCCCGGCCGGGAGCCTCAGATGCCTGCGGAAAGTCTCGAAATAGGACTTGAAGTCCGCGACATCGAGGTGGTTGGGATGCTCGTAGTTGATGCCGAGCCCGCCTCCGACATTGACGTCTCCGAGCGGGAGTCCGGCAGTCCTGAGCCTCTCGGAAAGGGAGTTGATGCGGTTGCACAGGGCCACGAAGTCCATCATGTCGAGAATCTGCGAGCCTATGTGGAAATGCAGTCCCCGGTATTCCACTCCGGGAAGTTCCAGGGCCATGCGGAGCACGCCCTCGAGCTGTTCGTAGTTGATGCCGAACTTGTTCTCGGCAAGGCCGGTGGTGATGTTGGCGTGGGTATGCGCGCCTATGTCGGGATTGACACGCAGGCTCACCGGAGCCGTCCTGCCCATGCCGGAGGCTATGGCGCCTATCACCTCGAGCTCGGCGGCGGACTCCACATTGAAGCGTCCTATGCCGCTTTCGAGGGCGAGCCTTATCTCCGGGTCGCTCTTTCCGACACCGGCGAAGAATATGCTTCCCGGCTCGAACCCGGCGGCGAGCGCAGCCCTGATCTCGCCTCCGCTCACGCAGTCGGCACCCAGGCCCCTGCGGGCTATCTCGCGGAGTATCACAGGATTGAAGTTGGCCTTCACGGCATAGTGCACCCTGTATTCGGGATTCCGGGAGGTCTGTGCCTGCACCTCGTCGAGGGCGCGCGACAGCACGGAAAGGTCGTAATAGTAGAAAGGAGTCTCCCTGCCGAGGAAGCTCTCCAGAGGAAACTTACCCTTAAGCATCTTCGAACAGACCTTTGCTGAGCGACCTGAGCGCCCTCACCTTGTCTTCCTCCCTGACGAGGAAGGAGATGTTGAAATTGCTTCCGCCGTATGAAATCATCCTCACGGGTATGTCCTTCATGGCCTGCATGGCTCTGGACTCGAATCCGACGTTCTCCCAGTCCATGTCGCCCACGACGCACACTATGCACATGTCGAGGTCGACCGACACGGTGCCGTACTTCTTGAGGTCGTGGACTATCTCGTTGAGGTGCATGGTGTTGTCTATGGACACCGATACCCCCACCTCGGAAGTGCATATCATGTCAATCGGGGTCTGGTAGCTCTCGAATATCTCGAACACCTTGCGCAGGAAGCCGTGCGCAAGCAGCATCCTCGAAGACTTTATCTTTATCGCGGCTATGTTGTCCTTGGCCGCTATCGCCTTGATGCAGCCGGGATCGAGGCTGTTGTCAATTACAGTGCCGGGAGCGTCGGGCTCAAGTGTATTGAGCAGCCTCACGGGGATTCCGGCGAACTTGGCGGGCTGTATGCAGGTCGGATGCAGTATCTTGGCTCCGAAGTACCCGAGCTCGGCGGCCTCGTCGAAGTGCAGGTGGCGCACCGCGCGCGTTCCCTCGACATATCGGGGATCGTTGTCGTGCATTCCGTCGATGTCCGTCCATATCTGTATCTCGGACGCACCGAGGGCCGCCCCGACGAGCGAGGCCGTATAGTCCGAGCCACCCCTGCGCAGGTTGTCGACCTCGTCGTGCAGGTTGCGGCAGATGAAGCCCTGGGTCACATACAGCTCGGCATCAGGAACCTGCTCCAGCAGCGGACGCAGATGCCCGCGTATATACTTCTGGTCTGGCTCTCCCCTGCCGTCGGTCTTCATGAAGTCCAGCGCGCACAGCAGCACGGGACGGTGCCCCTGCTCCTCGAGCAGCAGCGTGAACAGCTTCGTGGAGAGGAGCTCTCCCTGAGCGAGGATGAGTTTCTGCTCGGCCTGTGTGAAAAGCTGCCTTGTGAAAGTCTTGATGTACGAGAACACATTCCTGACATATTCCAGAGCCTTGGAAGCATATTCCTCGGAGCTGAAGAGCTCCCCCGCGAGCCTGACATACCTGTCCTCGAGCCGGGATATGGTATCGGCCGCACCGTCCACATTCCGGCTGAAAAGATAGTCGGATATCTCCTGGAGGGTATTGGTCGTCCCCGACATGGCCGAGAGCACGACAAGGTCGCCCTTCTCCTGCGTGGCAATGGATGCCACATGCTTCATCCTCTGCGCGGAGCCTACGGAGGTTCCGCCGAACTTCAAGACTTTCATAAGACTGCTTCTAACTTATATTCCTGTTATTTCCAGAGCAGCTGGGCGAACTGGTACAGGCTCCTGCGCCAGCTCTGCCATTCGTGGGCCGTCTGAGGTGAGACATAGTAGTGCGCGTTCAGACCTGCAGCCTTCAGCTCGGCCACATCATCCGCAGGATCGCCCTGGCGCCTGTTCTCGACCTCGCGGCTTCCGTAGCTCACGAACACGAGGTCGTTGCCCTCGATGAAGCCCTCGGACTTCTCGGCTTCCTCAAGTGTAATGGTGCCGCCGCTGAATATTCCCAGCGACGAGAACAGCTCGGGATGCGCGAGGGTGATGGCCCTGGTCTGCATTCCTCCCATGGAGAGGCCTGCCATGGCGCGGTGCTCCCTGTCGGCTATGGTACGGAAATTACTGTCTATCATGGGGATGATATCCTTGATGAGAGTGTTCATGAAGTTGTCGGCCCAGTTCGAGGGAAGTCCGTTTCCCTCACCGCGGCTGCCTGCCGGACGGCTCCAGCTGCCGTTGTCCATGACGATGATGAAAGGCACGGCCTTGCCCGCTGCAATCAGGTTGTCCATTATGTGGGCCGTCTTGCCCTGCTCGGGCCAGCCGTACTCGTTCTCGCCTCCGCCGTGCTGCAGGTAGAGCACGGGATAGCGCTTGTCGGGATTGCGGTCATACTCCGCGGGAGTGTACACGAAGCAGTGCCTCATGGCATCGTTGACCTCGGAATAGTAGTACATCTCCCTCATCTGTCCCTGGGGCACGTTCTTCAGCGCATAGAAGTCCTCGTCGGCCGCGGGGATCTCGATTCCGCTGCCCCACCTGCCGGCCCCGTAGAAATAAAGGCTGCCGGGATCGGGCACGCTGGCGCCGTCGATGTTCAGCTGGTAATAGTGGAAGCCCTCGTCCTGGGGAGCGGACTCGCCTGTCCATACGCCGTTTCCGTCGTTCACGAGGTCATACTTGACACCTCCGATGTCGAGCAGCACGCGGGAAGCCTCGGGCGCCTCCACCCTTACCCTCACCCTTCCTTCGGAATTGACCATGGGATACTCCTTTCCGGGCTGGTTGGAGCTCGAGGGCCTGAAGTCCTCCCTGACCTGGGCGGACAGAAGCGACGCGGACAGCAGCAGCGCCGCGGCGGTCGTGACAGAATAAATTGTCGCTTTCATAAAATGTGGTTTTAATGAGTATAACGGACAAATATAGGAAATTTGCTTATCTTTGCGCCGTCAGAAACCAAAGGTGGAGCGGTCTGCCGCCCGTCAAAGGGAGGAAAGTCCGGACAGGACAGGGCATCCCGCTGCGGAAAGCGCAGGTAGGGGCAACCTTACGAGGGCCGTAACAGAAAATTACAGCCTCTGTGGAGGCAACGGTGAAAACGCGAGGCAAGAGCTCACGACGCAGCCCAGCGATGTGCTGCGGGTACGGTTCCGGGACCTGCAAGACCAAATATACTGGCAGACGAGGGCTGCCCGCCCGATGCCAGGGGGTAGGTTGCGAAGATAAATGGCAGGCTAGAACAGAAACCGGCTTACGGCTCCACCTTTTTTTAATACCGTCGCCTGGCCTAAACCAGCTCAGCCTCAAGGTCGTAGTCGTCGGCGGACACTATCCTCACCTTGACGAAGTCGCCTACCTTCAGCCCGCCACCCGGGTGCCTGACAATAATCTCCCCGTCCACGTCCGGGCTCTCGTACTGGCTCCTGCATACGAGGCTGCCGTCGAGTATGTCGTCCACGATCACCTTCTCCTCTGTACCTACGCGCGAACTGTTGAAAGCCAGGGATATGTCCTGCTGGACTTCCATAAGGCGGTCGTAGCGGCGCCTCTTCTCCTCCTCGGGCACGCTGTCCTCGAAATGCTCCGCGCCGTAGGTCCCTTCCTCCTCCGAATACGGGAACGCGCCGAGACGCTCGAAGCGCGCCTCGCGCACGAAATCCAGCAGCTCGCCGAACTCCTTCTCCCCTTCTCCCGGATGACCGGTTATCATCGTCGTGCGGAGCACCACCCCGGGCACCCTCTCCCTCATCTTCGCGACAAGTGCGCGAGTCTGCGCGGAATTGACGCTTCTGTGCATCTTCGACAGCACCGCGTCGGATATATGCTGCAAGGGTATGTCGATATAGCGGCACATCTTGGGGTTCGAGGCCATAAGGTCGAGCAGGTCTTCGGGGAAGTCCGCCGGATAGGAATAGTGTATCCTTATCCATTCGATGCCCTCTATCCCGGAAAGCGCCTGCGCAAGGCGTGCGAGACTGCGTTTCCCGTAGAGGTCGAGTCCGTAATAGGTCGTGTCCTGGGCTATCAGTATCAGTTCCCTGACCCCGCTGCGCGCAAGAGCCTCGGCTTCCCTGACGAGAGATTCTATCGGAACGGACCTGTGGGGTCCCCTGATGAACGGGATAGCGCAGTACGAGCATCTTCTGTCGCAGCCCTCAGAAATCTTGAGATAGGCGTAGCCCCTCTGCTCCGGAAGCCTCCGCGACAGGTCGAGCCCTGCGGCATCCACCCCGAGCCACTCCAAAACGGGAGCGAGGTCACGCGCTCCGAACCAGGCGTCCACTTCAGGAATCTCACTGCGGAGCTCGGCGGCATATCTCTGCGAAAGGCAGCCGAACACGCCGAGCTTTCCGACCAGGCCGGCCTTCCTGCCTTCCACCGCCTCGAGTATGGCCTCAATGGACTCCTGCTTGGCGTCGCCGATGAATCCGCAGGTGTTCAGCAGCATCACGTCGGCACGCCCGTCCTCCCCGGCAGGTTCGTACATGCCTTCGGGAAGGGAAGCAAGAAGATGCTCGGTGTCTACCGAGTTCTTGGAGCAGCCGAGGGTTACGACCTTAAGCTTCCTTATCATCAGCCTCTCCGTCCTCGGATGCGGCGCCGTCCCCGTCCACGAAGTCGAGCGACGCATACTTCACGATCTGTCCGTACCAGTCGAGCACCTTGCGCATGTGCGACAGGTAGAAGCGGTCTTCGTCATAGTCGGGTACGGCCTTGGCGAAAAGCGCCCTCACCTCCTGTTCGGGAGCCTTGGGCGAAGGGGCAGGACCGTCGCCGAGGGCATCCTTCAGCTTCAGGAACACCTCCGAGAGCTTCAGTTCGCCCTCCGAAGTGTATATGGCTATGTCGGCGAGGGTGGAGATCCTGCTCGAACCGGAAAAGACGGTCCTCTTTCCGTCGGCGAGGTTCTCGGCGACCGCACCTCCCCTCGCCTGGGCGATGTAGCGGTAAAGTCCGTGCTGTCCGGAGACAGTCAGTATTCTGCTCAAATCAGTCTGCATATCAGTCTTTCTGTTTTATTTTTTAGTTCTTCCAAACTTGAATCGTTCTCTATCACATAGTCGGCCTTCGAAAGGTCGTGGCTCTGCAGGCGGTCACGCTGCCCGGCCTTGGGATTGCGCGCGAGGCGCAGGGCATACGGGGCGGTCACCAGCAGCACCGCGTCGTACAGGCCGTCGAACTGCGGCTTGTCCAGCGCGACGGCCGACTCTATCGCCGCCAGCGGGGAATCTCCGCAGGACTCCTTCCAGCGGAGTATGTCGTCCACGACCAGCGGATATACGATGCCTTCGAGAGCGGAGAGCTTCTCCGGACTGGAGAACACGCTGCCTATCTCGTCCCAACGTATCTCCAACGCAGCCTCGATGCGCTCCTTCAGCCCGGGAACGGTCGCGTACAGACGCTTCGTGCGCGAGTCGCAGTCGTAGACCGGTATTCCCCGGGACTGCATATGACGGCATACCGAAGACTTTCCGCCGCCTATGGGGCCTGTCACGAGAAGTGTCTTCATCACCAGGGCGAAGAGTTGATTATACAGTCGAACACTTCGGGGGTCACGCTATAGCTGATGACTCCGGAAGGCAAGTTGTCGCAGCGGGCTATGCAGCGGCCGGTGAGGGACTTCGCGAAATCGTCGTAGTCCACATACACGGTCGCGCTCTCCGAAGGATCGGAAGCCGTCGGAAACACGCACCTGAACACGACCTCGGCCGTCGACGGCAGTACGGACAGATGCATTCCGGGAGGCACGTTGCGCGCCTCGACCTTCACCACCGAACGGATCTCGACATAACGGGACACGTCCAGCGAGTATACCACCTCCGCGTCCGAGAGCCGCACGCCTATCGGCCCGTCGAGCCTGACGGTACCGTGCGCGCTGGCGCTCAGGTCCTTGAGCTCTATCGGACGGGTAAGTATGCGGTCTATGTTCTCGAGCCTCGACTCCTCCCCGTACACCAGGACGGAATCCGGATGGACCGACATCTCGCGCGTCGCCATGTACTGCGGCCTGTAGCTCACGGACTGAACCCTCTGTACGGGCACCTTCTTGAAGGTGACCTCGTTGAAGAGGAACTCCGGATCGTCCGAGATGAATGACTCGATGCTTACGCCGTCGCCGAATATCGGAGCAGCGTATTTGTAAAGGTTCGCCACAGGTATGGAGTAGACGTCGCCTCCGTCATGGTGGAAGTCTTCCGGCGAGAAGCTTATGCGCACAGGCCGCCTCCTCACCGACGACAGTTTCAGGTGCCTGAAGCCTGAAGCGCGGACCTGTGCCGTAACGGTGGCGTCGGTGGAAGACAGCTCCGCCCTTCCAGCGAGGTTGCTACGCGCCGCCACAGGCACACTCACGATACTCACATAAGACTGCGAGAGATTGTGGATGAGCCATATGCTGGACGAAAGCGCCAGACACAACAGAAGCTGTATCCAGTTGCTCTTCACCTGAGGGAAGCCCTGTTATTTCTGCTGCGCTGCGGCCTCGGCCCTGGGATCCTTGGTTATGGAGTTCTTGTCGACGCGTATCTTCACGTCTCCGTCGACCCTCATCAGCACGGTAGTCTCATCGACATCCGCGATCACGCCATAGATTCCTCCGGCCGTAACCACCTTGTCTCCCTTCTTGAGAGCCTTTCGCATCTCCTCGAGCAACTTCTGCTGCTTGCGCTGCGGTCTGATCATGAAAAGCCACATCACGACAAAGACGAGAAGCAGCATTATCCACATCGAAAGAGATCCTCCGGCAGGAGCGCCGGCAGAAGCGTTTGCCTGTAAAATAGTAATCATTGTATCCTTTTGTTAATTAAGTTGTTTCCTAATGCGTGTTTATCAGCTTGTCGAGCAGTCCGTTCACGAAACCGCTGCTCTCGGGAGTGCTGTAGGACTTCGATATCTCGACATATTCGTTGATGATCACCTTCACCGGAGCCGCACCCGGCATTCCCGCCTCGGCCATCCCGCAGACTATCAGGGCAAGGTCGGTGGTGCATATCCTGTCGCGCGTCCATTTGGGGGTAAGGGCGTCCACCTTGTCGACGAAAGCGTCGAAATTCACATAGGCGGCGCGCAGCAGACCGAATATGAAGCTCCTGTCGCTTTCGAAGCCTTCATGTCCCTCCATATCGCTCTGGTAGAGAGGGAGAAGCTTCCAGCGTCCGCCCTTTCCGAGCATCCTTACCGTCTTGCAGCACCATGTGAGGGCATATCCCAGGTCGTCGTTCCAGTAGATCGACATCTCTTCCAGTATGTCGTGCAGCTCGGCGTTGTCCTCGAACTCCCGCTCGAATATCTTTGCCCACAGCGCGGCATCGGCCTCGGGTCCGGTCTCTTCCGAATCAAGGTAGTCCCTGAAATACTTCCGCTCCCTGATACTCTCGTACAGGTGGCGCAGCAGCATGTCGTAGGGCTCCCACGAGAATTTCTTTTTGGAAATTATCCTGGCGAAGTCGGGATCCTCCATAAGCAGCGGCGCTATGGAATTCTCCGCGAACTTCATATTCGGATTGAGCTCGTCTTCCGTCGGATTGAACTTCCCTCTCGCCGCCTCCAGACGGGCCCTGCATTCGGCCGTAAGCGGGCCGGTTATCGAAAGCAGGAACAGATACAGGTCCCGCGTCGACTCGCATGAGAGTTCGAGCAGGCCCTCGGCTTCCTTGAGTGTCATTCCGTGATTTTCCGCATAGGCGTATACGGCCTTGAAAGCCTTCGTGCGGAGAATTCTTCGGTTGAGCATATTTTCAAACAATATTTTAATGCGCAAATATAGCAAGTAATCCACAAAAAATTCTAATTTTGCAATGCTAATGACTATTATTGACTGCAACTAACTGACTATAATCATGTACAGGGACGATTACGAAAAGGCAAGGGCAGAGGGCTTCGAGGGAGAGGACATCTACTCGAAACCAGTGAGAGCCGGAAAGCGCACATACTTCTTCGATGTCAAGGCCACCCGCGACAGCAGGGACTACTACCTTACGATCACCGAAAGCAAGAGGAGGGCCAATCCGGACGGCACTTTCACTTACACGAAACACAAGATATTCCTATACAAGGAGGACTTCGGGAAGTTCTCCGAGGGGCTTGCCGAAATCATAGCCTACATCAAGGACAACTGCTTCAACGGAGAGATACCTCAGAGGCCAGAGGGACTCGCAGACAGGGAAGACGCAAAGGTTGACCTCGAATTCGAGGATCTCTAATGGGAGCGATACTGCTGAAAGACATAGGACTGGACGGAGGGACAGCCGACATGCTGATCAGCGGGGGTGTGATTTCAAAGATCGCCCCTGCGGGAGAAAGCCGCGGCTGGGAGCTTGCAGGAGACCTCGAAATCATGGACTGCCACGGAAAGGTGGCGGTGCCCGGGTTCATCAACATGCACACCCACTCTCCGATGTCCCTAATGAGGGGTATCGGAGAAGACATGCTCTTCCACGGGTGGCTGAAGAAGATCTGGGAGACGGAGGAGAAGCTCGACCACGAATATGTATACTGGGCGTCCAAGGCCGCATGCGTGGAGATGATACGCACCGGCACCACGACGTTCAACGACCAGTACTGGTTCTTCGAAGATTCCGTGAGGGCCGCGACCGAGATGGGCATGCGCATCGCCACAGGATACGACATCATGGACAAGGGCAGCAGGGCCGAAGCCGAAAGGCAGAAGGAGCAGTGCATCCAGAAGAGCAGGCCCTACCTTGGGCACGGAATCCCCGGAGTGACATACGGGCTGGCCTTCCACGCGATATATTCCGTAAGCGAGGACATGATGCTCTGGGCCGCAGACTTCGCGAGGAAGCACGACCTGAACCTGCACATACACCTCTGCGAGACCCGTAGGGAGGTGGAGGAGTGCAAGGCCGCCCATGGCGGTCTGACGCCGGTGGAATACCTCGACCGTCTCGGCATACTCTCCGACAGGCTGCTCGCGGCTCACACCCTGTGGCTCGGCGAGAGGGATGTCGAACTCCTCGGAAGGCACGGGGTCACCTGCATACACAATGTGAATTCCAACACCAAGCTCGCATCCGGATACCGCTTCCTCTATAACGAGCTCAGGGATGCCGGAGCCAATGTCTGCATAGGCACGGACGGATGCGCCTCGTCGAACAACCTCGACATGCTCGAGGCGATGAAGACTTCGGCCATTCTTCAGAAGGCCTGGAGGGAAGACCCCTCGGCGCTTCCCCTCGGGGAGCTCGTCGGTATGGCCACCGTAAACGGAGCAAAGGCGCTGCGCTTCAACGGAGGCGTGCTCGCGGAAGGCGCGGCGGCCGACATCAGCATAGTCGACACGGACAACACCTTCTTCCTGTCGAACGCGCCGTTCCTCGCCAACTTCGTATACTCGGCCCACTCGGACTGCATAGATTCGGTGATATGCAACGGCAGGTTCATAATGCGCGGCAGGGAAATCCCCGGCGAGAAGGAAATACTATCGCAGGCACGCAGGGTTCTCGGAAAGATAAGCTAAAACCATATATATCGACACTATGGACAAAAGACTTGAATGCATATACAAGGCGGCGGAATATGTCGCCGGAAAGACAGGTGGCCGCACCCCGACGGTGGGAATAATCCTCGGAAGCGGACTCGGGAAACTCGCCGACAAGATCACGGACCAGATCGTAATCCCGTATTCGGAAATTCCCGGGTTCCCGGTATCCACGGCAATCGGGCACAAGGGGAACTTCATATTCGGCCGGCTCGGCGGCCGGGAGGTCATCGCCATGCAGGGACGCTTCCACTACTACGAGGGCTATCCCATGGAGCTCGTTACAATCGGAGTCCGGGTCATGAAGAAGCTCGGTGCCGGGTACCTGTTCGTCTCCAACGCAGCCGGAGCCTGCAATCCCGACTACAAGGTAGGCGACCTGATAATCATCAGAGACCATATCAACCTCATGCCCAACCCCCTGATAGGACCCAACCTGGAGGAATTCGGCCCCCGCTTCCCGGACATGACCTGCGCCTACGACATCAAGCTGCAGGCGCTCGCCGAGAGCCTGTGCGCACAGTGCGGCATCAGCGTAAAGAAGGGAGTGTACTTCGGCAGCACCGGCCCCACCTATGAGACCCCGGCCGAGGTAAGGTTCTACCATGCTGTCGGAGCCGACCTCGTAGGCATGTCGACCGTACCGGAGGTAATAGTCGCACGCCACTGCGGCATGAGGGTGTTCGGCATGTCCGTAGTCACCAACATGGCCAACTTCCTGAATGTCGAGAAGAATTTCAACGACGGTGCGGATGTCGTCAGGCAGGCCGACACCGCTTCGGAGAAGATGACGGACCTTTTCACCGGAATGATCGCTGCGCTGGAGTAATTTTACTTCATTTTCGGTATTGCGGGAGAGGAACGGGCTGAGTAACTTTGCCGAGAAAGGACAGAAGCAGCGACTTTTTATGGCATCAGCTTACAAGTCAACCGATTTGATGCGGGACATGGTCAGCGAGAACAGCTCTCTGATACCAGTCCTCGGCCGATTCGGAATACCCCTCGGCTTCGCCGACAAGACAGTCGGAGAGGTGTGCAGGGCACAGGATGTTGACCAGGACACCTTCCTGGCCGTGGTAAACTTCAGTTCGGGAAAGGAATACAGCACCGACGGCATATCCCTGCCGACGCTCATGGAGTATCTCAGGCAGGCGCACACATATTTCCTCGAATTCAACCTGCCCGCCATAAGACGCAGGCTGCTCGAGGCCGTGGACTGCTCCGGAGAAGACGGAATCGGGCTGATGATACTGCGCTTCTACGACGGCTATGTCTCGGAAGTCAGGCGTCACATGGAGTACGAGAACGACACCGTCTTCGTATATGTGGAGCAGATGCTCTCCGGAATACTCGACAGGGAGTACTGCATCTCGAACTTCGAGGGGACCCACTCCCCCATCGGGAGCAAGCTCAAGGAACTCAAGGACGTGATCATACGATACTACCCCGAGAAGAACAACTATCTTCTCAACGAAGTGCTGCTTGACATCATACGCTGCGAGGAAGACCTCAGTTCGCACTGCCGTGTCGAAGACAAGATCTTCGTGCCGGCGGTGAAACTCGCCGAACAGCAGCTGGCAAGCAGCGGCAACGCATCCTATTCCGACGGCAGCGGAAGGCAGCAGGACGGGAACTCGAGATCCGAGACGCTCAGCGACCGCGAGAAAGAAGTGCTCGTGTGCGTCGCCAAGGGACTGAGCAACAAGGAGATCGCAGACTCGCTCTTCCTGTCGGTACACACCGTCGCCACCCACAGACGCAACATCTCGGGCAAACTGCAGATCCACTCCACAGCCGGATTGATTATTTATGCCATAGCAAACAAGCTGGTGAGCCTGCAGGATATCAGGGAACAGCTGGGGACGGACTATTCCGAGAGGAACTCGAGATAGCCCTCCACGTCGAGGTCGTAGGCGCGGGGACCCTTGAGAATGCCGCCGTCGGAATCAAGGATGAAATAGTTCGGCTGGGAATTGACCCCGAAACGCTTCAGCGCGATGTAGGAGTTGACCCTGCCTATATCCTTGAGAGGCTTTCCCGAATCGTTGAGCACCCACTCCGATTCGGGTAGCTTCGTCTTGTCGTCGACATACAGCGCAGCTATCACGAAATCGTCACGCAGGCTCTCCAGGACCCTAGGATCCGACCATACCCTCTGCTCCATCTCGCGGCAGTTCACGCATCCGTGTCCTGTTATGTCCACGAACACGCGCTTTCCGCTGCGCGAGGCCGCCTCCAGCGCATCGTCGAGGTTGTCGTATGCCTTCAGCCCGTGGGCTATCGTAAGCGTGGCTCCTTCAGAGGCCGCAGCATCCTGCAGGGAGGCGGCAGGAACGGCTGAAACCTGCCCGGAAGCGTTTCCAAGCACAAAGTCCTGGGTCTCGATGGGCGGAAGATAACCGGAGAGGGCCTTGAGCGGCGCACCCCAGAGCCCCGGCACGAGATATAGCACGAACGAGAAGCAGGCTATCGAAAAGAAAAGCCTCTTGACAGACACATACTCCACGGGATCGTCATGCCTGAAACGGATCTTTCCGAGCAGGTACAAGCCCAGAAGCGTAAATATGACTATCCATATCGCAAGGTACACCTCCCTGTCGAGCAGTCCCCAATGATAGGTCTGGTCGGCCGTGCTCAGGAACTTCAGTCCCAGCGCGAGCTCTATGAATCCGAGTACCACCTTGACCGAATTGAGCCAGCCGCCGCTCTTAGGAAGTTTCTTAAGCAGCGAGGGGAAGAACGCGAACACCGTGAAGGGCAGCGCAAACGCCACGCTGAATGCGAGCATCGTGACCATAGGAGCCCAGAACTCCCCCTGCGTGCTCTTCACGAGCACCGAACCGACGATAGGGCCGGTACAGCTGAAGCTGACGAGCACGAGCGTAAGGGCGAGGAAGAAGATTCCCCCGAGCCCCTTGCGGTCGCTGTTCTTGTCGGCACTGTTGGTCCACTTCGAAGGCAGCGTAATCTCGAACGCGCCGAAGAAGCTTGCGGCAAACACCATGAATATCAGGAAGAATATGATATTCGGCAGCCAGTGCGTGGAGAGCCAGTTGAATATGTCAGCCGTGACCCCGCTTCCACCCAGCAGCCAGGTCAGCCCTATGATCACGCATATCGGGACAGTATACAGCAGCACTATGAAAAGCCCGTACATCGAAGCCTTGAAACGCCCTCTCGCCGGACTTTCCGACCCCTTCATGAAAAAGGATATGGTCATGGGCACCATAGGGAACACGCAGGGCGTGAGAAGCATCGCGAATCCCCAGAGTATGGCCTCGATCACAAGCTGCCATAGCGGCTCCCCGTCTCCGCCGTCCTGCTGCTGTGAAGCAGATTCCGAAGGTTGTTGCGAGACTGACTGCCCGGAGGCTGGAGCAGCCGCGGCACCGGATGTGCCCAGCGTTCCTTGCCCGGCAGACAGCACCGGAATCTGGGGGATGGCCAGAGACTGCCCGGCTCCGGATATATAGTGGTCGAATTCATAATACTCGGGAGTATAGCAGGCCGTACCCCCGCAGGGGGTTATGTCCACCGTTCCCGAGACATGGTCTATGCCGCTGCGCAGCTCGCCCGTAAGCACGATGCTGTTCACTCCGTCGGTATTCTTGATTTCCGACTTCCAGACCACATTAGGATTGGCCTGCAGGGCAAGGAGCAGGAAAAGTGCCTTGAACATGACTACTTCGCTATGGCTACCGAGCGGGTTTCACGGATTACGGTAATCTTGACCTGGCCGGGATAGGTCATCTCATCCTGAATGCGCTGGGCGATCTCGGTAGAGAGCATCGCGGCCTGACTGTCGCTGACCTCTTCGGCGCCTACTATTACGCGGAGCTCCCTGCCCGCCTGGATGGCGTACGACTTGGTGACTCCGGGATAGGATGCGGCAAGGTCCTCCATACCCTTGAGCCTCTTGATGTAGGACTCGATGACCTCACGCCTTGCACCGGGCCTCGCACCGGAAATTGCGTCGGCTACGAGCACGAGGGGTGAATATATGGATGTCATCTCCATCTCCTCGTGGTGCGCACCTATGGCGTTGCATATCTCGGGACGTTCCTTATACTGCTCAGCCAGCCTGGCACCGAGTATGGCGTGAGGATATTCGGGCTCGCTCTCGCTCACCTTACCTATATCGTGGAGCAGGCCGGCCCTGCGGGCGATCTTGGGGTTGAGCCCGAGTTCGGAAGCCATCGTGGCGCAGATGTTGGCCACTTCCCTTGAGTGCTGCAACAGGTTCTGCCCGTAGGAAGAACGGTATTTCATGCGGCCTATGAGCCTTACGAGTTCGATGTTCAGTCCGTGGATACCGAGGTCGATGCAGGTCCTCTTTCCCGTCTCGAGTATCTCGTCCTCGAGCTGCTTGCTGACTTTGGAGACGACCTCCTCGATGCGTGCGGGATGAATGCGGCCGTCGATTACGAGCTGGTGGAGCGAAAGTCTCGCGATTTCGCGCCTGACGGGGTCGAATGCGGAAAGCAGTATCGCGTCGGGAGTGTCGTCAACCACGATCTCGACTCCGGTCGCCGCCTCGAGTGCGCGGATGTTCCTGCCCTCACGGCCGATGATGCGGCCCTTGACCTCGTCGTTGTCTATGGGGAAGGTGGTGACCGCGTTCTCGATAGCCGTTTCGGTCGCCGTGCGCTGGATAGTGTTGATGACTATCCTCTTGGCCTCCTTGGCGGCGTTGAGACGGGCCTCGTCCATGGTATCGTTGATATATGCCTGGGCCTCGGAGCGCGCCTCGGCCTTCATGTTTTCGACGAGCATCTTCTTGGCTTCCTCGGCGGTCATCCCGGCGACATTCTCGAGCTCGCTGTTGACCTGTGCTGTGAGCCTGTCGTATTCGGCGATCCTGGCGTCCAGCTTGTTCTTCTGGGCATTGAGCTGCCCTTTCTGCGACTCAAGGTCGCGCATCTTGCGGTTAAGGTCGCCCTGCTGTGCATTAAGCTGGTTCTCCCGAGCCTTGACGGCACTTTCCTTCTCGCGCAGCTCGGCATTCTTCGCATTCACCTGCTTCTCGTGCTCGCTCTTGAGCTGCAGGAACTTCTCCTTTGCCTGCAGCATCTTCTGCTGCTTGATGTTCTCGGCCTCTATCTGGGCCTTCTCGACTATCGTGTCCGCATGTCCCTTGAGGATGTACTTGCTGACCAGTATATATACCGAAATGCCTACCAAAGCTCCGGCAAATACGGCGATAACATAAAAGATAACCATATTATATCAATATATAAAGTTCCACATACAATAACGGCATCCGTACGCAAGCGTGCAGATACCGTTATAAAAAAGCCGTCAGCCGAACTTTCAGAAAAAACCCGAAAGTAAGATTTGGGCTCCGGTCCGTACCAGGCTTCCCGTCGCAGCGGGCCTGCCATCCCCGGCTCGAGTAGACCCTGTTCCCTTGAGAACTGTTGTTTTCAGAAGATGGGCCTGACGGCTATTATCTTTACGAACTTTCCAGATAGGCCTCGAGCTGGCTGCCGAGCTGTGCGATGTCCTCGTTCAGAAGACTCAGGTGCTTCTCCGCAAGGAGCTTTCCGACCCCTAGCTGTACGGCGGCAAAGACGAGCTTGTCCTCCATACGGGCATCATGGAACCTTTCATCGAATCCGGCGAGGATACCGTTGATCTGCTCCGCTGCGGTACGCACCATCTGCTCCATTTCCGGAGTCTCGGCCGGAAGTTCATACTCCTTGCCGGCAAGTCTCAACTTGATCCTCTGAGCCATATCAATTCTCCAGCAGCCTTATGCATCTGTCAATCTCCTTGATCAGGCTGTCGACCCTGGCTCTGGCATCCTTCGGATCGGGATCCGCCATAAAGGCACTCAGCAGACGGAGATTGTCTATCTGTTGGTTCAGTTCAGTAATCTGCTCTCTGTATTTCCGGACTTCCGTCTCCAGATCCGAGAGTTTCGCAGCAAGGGAATCGGCCCTCTGCCTCTGCTCCTCATACCTGGATATCAGCCTGGCAATATTGTTCCGAATATCTTCAAGCATCGCGGCTGTCCAAAAACACCTGCACAAAGATACGCAAAATCAACGGAACTTCAAACCCGAGACAGCCTGCGGATATTAAAAAACGGACGGCCGCAGCAAGCAGCCGTCCGTATCAGACATTGTCGGGATTCCGATTATTTCTTCTTCACGATTACGCAGCGTGAAAGAGTGTCGTTGTTGTCGAACATAGGCTCGACTCCGCCGTAACCCTTGACTTCGAGCTTGTCGGCAGCTACACCGTACTCGACGAGCAGGTCATAGACAGCCTGGGCGCGCTTCTCGGAGAGCTGCTGGTTGTACTTGGCGCTGCCGGTCTTCTTGTCGGCATATCCGGCAACCTCGTAGGTGCACTGCTCCTGAGCGGCGTTGATAGCCTCGGCAAGCAACTTGATGCGGGCCTTGTCCTTGGAATCTATGTTAGACTTGCCGATCTGGAAGAATACGGGAGTAGAAACGGGAGCGTCCTTGTAAACGACCTTGTCGACATACTTGACAACTTCCTTCTCGACAACCTTCTCGACAATCTTGGGATTCTTCTCGAGAGCCTCGTCAACCATAGCCTCGGCAGCCTCCTTGGTGATGTAGCCTGCAGCGGCAGCGGCAGCGGCAGCACGGGCGACCTTACCCCTCTGGCCACCGATGGTCCAGATACCGTTAAGGGTCAGGCGGGAGTTACCGGCAGCCTTGCGGTAAGCATCGGCGTCACCGAACATTGAAGGGGTGACGGAGAAGCGTCCCTCGAGTCCGAGCGCGAAGGCATCGGTGATGCTGTAGGCAAGTCCGAGACCTGCGCTTGCACCTGCACGGAGCTTGAAGCTGTTGTCATTCTCTACGAGGAACACGTTGGCATCCTGTACGTCGGAGAACTTGGTTCCAGTCCTTGAGAAGTTCACGGTAGGACCTGCGAAGAGGTATACGTTGAACTTTGCGAGATCATCTGCGAAGATGTTGGTAAGGCTCAGCATGGCATCTACATTGAGCTCGCCGAACTTCTTGTTCTTGAAAGCCACGGCATCTCCATTGAGATTGACGGCGTTTCCGTCACGGGCATCGAGAGTGGCGAACAGTCCGCCGAGGCCGGCACGCACACCCCATACCGGAGTGATGTACTTGCCTACGTAGGCATCGAGATAGAAGGAAGGAGTGTTGAAGCCGGGAGTCATGGCAGACATGATACCGACACCGCCACCGACGAATATGTCATTGCTCTTCTTCTGCTCCTGCGCATTGACAGCGAGAGTTGAAGCAGCCATGGCAAGAGTCAAAGCCAAAAATTTCAGTTTCATATTCACTAGAGTTTAATTCCGTTATACAAATTACTCACCGTACATGATTCCGCCACCTGCGTTAGGATAGTTGCCGTGACCGTCGTGGCTGCCATGTCCATGCTCATAGTGGCCGTGGCCGTAAGGGTTGGCGATTTCGATCAACTCGATCTCGTTGGCGACCTCGGTAGTAGGGATCTTACCTACAACCACGCCGTCGGCAAGTACGTTTACATCATAGTCATAGTAGTATACGGTCTGCCTTACAGTGTAGTAGGCCCAGGCAGATACCTTGCAGTTGTATATCGCAGGATCCTCGTAATAAGCTTTACCGAGAAGTTCTGCATAAGAATCCACGATATTAGTGTAGGCAGGATCGATATACTCGCAGGGAGCGGAGCCGTATACGACACCATATATATCCAGATACTTTACATTGAGGTTAAGCATGAACTCGGTCAGGTTCTGAACCCAGTTGCTTATACCGTCGTGGGTGAAGTCATGATCTACCGAATGCCCGTAGTGGCCTGTCTCGTCGGGAGTGAAGTACAGCTCGGCAGCGCTGATCTCGAGGCTCGCGAGATCGGGCTCAAGGGTGATCACTTTGTCGCTGACGGGAGAGCCGACAACGATGGTAGCGCCGTAAGACGCCTTGGCACCTGCGCGCATGGCGTTGACGGTGACGGTAGTAGGGTAGTCAACTCCCTTGAAGTTCGCGGTAATGGTAACGGTAGTCTCTGCAAGAGCCTTGTTGCCCTTGAGGGTGACCACGTCTCCATTGACAGTTCCGGCATCGGCCGTAAGGGTATAGCCCTCAGCCTTTGCAGCAGTGTTCACATCGAGAACCGTCACGGTGATGTTGGCCTCCGCGGGGTTAACCTCGAAAGCGGTCTCGATAGCCTCAGGCTTGCAGGACGCAAAGACGCCCGCTATAGCCAAAAACATAACAAGTTTTTTCATTGATGAGAAGATTATTAAATATTAAACTATTTTCTAACCATTTACTAAATTGCAAATTAAGCATTTTTTTCTGAGAAAAGCAATTTTTATGAAATTTATTGCAGATATGAATTTATGTAGCAAGGGTTGAAATAGTTGCGGCTCATGATATTGTCGGAGGCCTCCGTACGGAACTCCTTGTAGTAGTACTGCTCGTTGTTGGCGTTGTAGCTCATGCCCATCTGGCGCGACAGGCTCACGCGCGGCCTGTAACCGTTCCTTGCATGCCTGTATGGCGGGAGCGCTATCTGGAAACGGAACCCCACATTCATGTCGGCATGCAGCGACTTCTCGGCATACAGTCCGACCGAGCAGCGGTTGAAATGCCGTATCATCTCATACTTGAGCCCGATGTCGCCTAGCAGGAACCTCTGGGCCCGCAGGATGAACTGCGTGTCGATCATCGGTATGTAGCAGTTGAAGGCCACGTTCCAGCGGAAGTACATGTTCCTGTCGTACCTGAAGATGAAGCCGTCCCAGTAGCTGTTGCCGAGATATGCGAGCTGGGTATCTACCCAGAACCTCTCGTCCGGGAACCAGTATTCCATTTCGAGCGCCGCACCGTAGCGGTTGTTGGAGAAGTAGCCGAGGGTGAGTTTTCCGTTGATGTTAAGGTGCCAGGGGTCGCGGAAACGCTGGGACAGGGATATCATTCCGGGATGTATCTTGCTCTCGAGCTGCCCGTAGCCGTCGTTGTAGACCGGGAGCTTGAGCTGGTAGGTAAACTTCATTCCGGGCCAGAGAGATACTTCCAGTGCCGGGGACAGCTGCCACAGCGACTGGTACACCTGATTGATGATCAGGTTCTTCAAAGAGACCTGCGGATATATCAGGATGTCTGTCTTGCCGACGGAAGAGGCTACCCTGGGCTGCGACCTGACCTCGTCCCAGCTGTCGTCCAGCCTGCGCGTAGTGCTCCATGTCCCGCTCCCGGGGTCAAAGGTCATGGTGACTTCCGGCACCCCTATGTTCAGTCCTATTATCTTTATGACCCTGCCGTCGTCGCCGAGTATGTCCCTTACCAGGGCGCAGGCCACGGCGAAGCCTTCGGAAGGTATCTTATAGGAGTCGCACTCGAGGGCAAGCACCACCCTCTCCGGCGACTCGCTCGCCCGTATGTTGGAGAAGCCCCTCTGCTCGAGGCTCCCGACTATCGAAGCCAGCACACCGTCATAGGCGCCGACGGGCATGCTCCCGCCCCATGCCCGCATTGCAAACGCCGAAAGCAGCAGCACGGACAGCACGGCAATCTTCATTATCTTCGTCATTATGAGTCAATTTCAATCAAAACTTCCGATGTTTCCAGGACCATATCCTTGTCGTAGGTGTCATGGCGTACCATGCCTATTCCCCTGGCATACCATGTAAGCGCCGTCGTCACCCTGTTGCGACCCAGGCCGCGCTCCACCTTGTGCTCGCTCACCACGATGCAGTCGAACTCGCCCGCAGGAGTGCGCAGGCTCTCCCTGCGGAGCACCTTCCTGTCGCTTACCCTGACCCTAAATCCCAGGCCGGCGACCCGTACCGTAAAGTCGGCGTCGGGCAGGACCTGTCCGGGCTGCATCAGGGCAGGCAGCACCGACAGGCACGGCTCCCAGCTTACCGCCCTGCCGGAAAAATAGTTCTCCAGTATCGCGGCCACGCTCTGCGCAAGGTCGACCGTGACGTTCCCCAGCGAATCGCAAGAGGCCTCGAGGCCTACCGGCCCTCCGTACATCTGTCTTCCCCTGGAGTTGGTAAAAGAAGACGAATAGCCGACCTTCCCGCCGTCCACCCCGTCGATACTGAGGGTCTGCGTCCACTTCAGGCTTCCGTCGTCGGCATAACGCCTTTCATACTTCAGGCGGCAGCCTTCTTCCGTACAGAAATACGCCTCCTCCGCACAGGCAGATGCCGGTACGGACAGCAATACGGAAAGTACGGATATTAGACAGATACGGCGCATCATGGTCGGCAATTCCGGAAAACCCGATCCGTATGAATCAGAAAATCCTGTATATCAGCCTGAGGCTTATGTTCGGATAAAAGGACAGGTAGTCGAAGATACGCTCGTCGAACTCTATTCCGGGCGCATCTGGATTGTACTCCGCCAGAGCGTATTCCGATACGACGGAAGGACGGCCGTGATACCATGCGCCTATCTCGAACTGGAAGCCCACATGCCCCTTCGGGGCGCTCCTGCCGACGCCTATTCCGAAATACGGCCTGACCTTGGCGACCGATATGTCGGCGGCTAGAACCGCCCTGCCCTCATCTTCGCCTATCCCGTAGCTCGTCCCGCACAGGTTGAACGCCGGTTCGGGAAACCCTATGCTCTCATATCCGGGGTCGGAGGCATATTTCTCGTTGATGGCGTCGAGTTCGGCCCTCAGGCCGTTGAGGTCCGATAGGAAGCGGGTATCAGACTGCGCGCGGAGCGACACAAGGTTTCCGGTACCCATACCGAAATATGCACCGGCCACCAGATGGAAGGAACTCTTCTTGAAAGGATAGTACTCCAGGAGCAGCTTTGCGGAGCTCAGGTTGAGCACCGCCGACGCGTCGACGCCTATGTTGCCGAAATCCGAGTATATCCTGTCGGGAACGCCGGAGGCGGCAAGCTGCGAGTTCACATCGTCAAGCATGCCGTTGAATCCGGATGCGTCGACAGTAGTGGAATACGGGATGCTCAGCGAAGGAGCCGTAAGGCCGCCCTTGAGCACCAGATGGTCGGTAACCAGAGGCATGGCGAGCTCAACTCCTATGCCGGTAGTCCCTACCTCAAGACCTATCGAAAGGCTGTTGAACGCCTCCTGTGCCCGGACGAGGCCGGGAAGCATCAGCGCCAGCGATATTATCAGGATCAGTTTCTTCATCATCTGTTCTTCTGTATCGTTATTCAACTGTATCATGTCCCGCAAGCCTGAGCTTGAACCTGGCTCCGAAATTGATCCATCTCATGTTCTGCATCTCGAACATCAGCTCGAAACGGTTGTCCCATACGGAGGCGATGAAGCCGGCGTTGACTGTCCTGGCGTCGTATTCGGCGATTATGTTCACCCAGTCGAGCACCGGAAGGCTTTCGAGCCATACCGGACGCCAGCACACGCCAACGGCAGGACCGTTTATCGGATAGTCCGTCCTGCGGTTGTATATATAGGCAAGATGCACCCCGACCCTGCCCCAGCGGGTGCCGAAGTTCTTGGAGAGCGCGGCATAGACACGGTTGAAATAGCCGTTCCCGCTGCCTTCCACATTCAGGTCGGCATAGCCTCCGCCGGAAGAGCCCGTAGTAGGGTCGCTGATTCCGACCGCGAAGGCGGGAACCCACTTCAGACCGAACTCCCCTTCGTTAAGTATCTTTATCTTGCCGGTGAAATGGCGGTCCTGGTTGAACATTATCTTGTCCCTGTCGGTAGGATTGGGCTTGCGCTTGCCGTCGAAGATAGTGCACACATACCCCACCTCGAGCCTGTTCCAGAACGCTATGTTGAACCCGTACGCGAAGGTGTCGTAACCCCAGCCGGAGGTAGAAAGCGAATGCTTGTTGAGATAGTTGTTGGTTATCATGAACGTGCCTTCCTCCTCGATTTCGGCCGTGGGCATCTGGAGAAGGCCGCTCGCGCTGTCCGTAAACTGGGCACGGGCAGACGATGCAAAGGCTACAATACCAACTATAACGGAAATTATACGCTTCATAACTGAATCGTGCAAATATACGCAAAAAAAGGTATCTTTGCCGAATGGCCGACAACTATCTTGAAAAGAAATTCGAACAGCTGCGTAGCGGAAGACCGGTGTACCGCAAAGTCAATCCGAGCCTGGACTCCCTGCTCACGGAGCTTTCGCGGCAGCCGCACGCAGATGATGTCATTCGGCAGGAAGGCGGCATGCACGGCAGCTGGGCCGATGCCGTCAAGCTGGCACAGCTCGAGGCCGTGGCACGCAGCGCCGTAAGGAGCTGCCCCGACGCCGTCGAGGCCGAGAGCAACGAAGCGGAAGCCAGCATCAGCCTGAGCGCTCCGGACATGTTCGTCCTCGGCGCTGCCGTACTGGCCGCCAGGCTCAAGGCATGCGAACTGCATCTGCGTTCCGAATGCGTCTGCAAAGACGGCGCACACGGAGACAGACCCGCATGCGCCGTACTGAAACTGTCCAAATAGGAATCCCGTGCCGCCGGGCACTTTCAGGCCGTCCTTCCGGGATAGGCCTCCAGCGCCTTTTCCAGCACCGTCAGAGCCATTGCAAGGTCTTCCCTGCAAAGGACATACGCTATGCGCACCTCGTCACGGCCCTCGCCCGGCTCGGTATAGAATCCCGCTCCCGGAGCGAGCATGACCGTCCGGCCTTCATAGCGGAAATCCTTCAGGCACCACAGGCAGAACTTCTCGGCATCGTCGACGGGAAGCCTCGCCATAGTATAGAAAGCACCCTTGGGCACGGGCGAGAACACGCCCGGAATACGGTTGAGGCCTTCGAGCAGGAAGTCCCGCCGTCCGAGATACTCGTCATACACGGCCTTCATATAGTCCTGCGGGACATCTATGGAAGCCTCGGCGACTATCTGTCCTATGAGCGGAGGTGAGAGCCTTGCCTGGCAGAACTTCATCACGGCATCGTGCACAGCCCTGTTCCTCGTGCACAGGCAGCCTATGCGCGTGCCGCACTCGGAATAGCGCTTGGACACAGAATCTATCAGCACGAGGTTCCCGTCCATGCCTCCGATATGGAAGGCCGACACATAGGGCTCGTCGGAATACACGAACTCGCGGTAGACCTCGTCGCAGAAAAGGAAGAGGCCGTTCTTCACGACGACGTCGCGCAGGGTCTCGAGCTCGGAACGGGAATACAGGTATCCTGTCGGGTTGTTGGGATTGCAAATGAGTATGGCCTTCGTCCTCGGAGTGATCTCGGCTTCAAGCTCCTCCACGGACGGAAGCCTGAACCCGTCCTCTATATGGGTCTTGACGCCCTTCACCACCGCCCCGACGGAAATCGCGAACGCCATATAGTTGGCATAAAAGGGGTCGGTGACAATTATCTCGTCACCGGGGTCGAGACAGGTCAGGAACGCGAACAGCACGGCCTCCGAACCTCCGGCGGTAATGATTATCTCGTCGGGGGCGAGCTTTATGCCGCAGCGCCGGTAATATTCCGACATCTTCTCCCGCAGCGAGCGGAAACCGTCCGAGGGGCTGTACTCCAGTATGGTCCTGTCTACGGACTTCAAAGCCTTCAGGGCACATTCGGGAGTCTTGATGTCGGGCTGGCCTATGTTGAGGTGATAGACCTTTACGCCCTCGCGCACGGCCTGCTCGGCAAAGGGAGCAAGCTTGCGTATGGGCGAGGAGGGCATGTTCGATGCCCTGACGGAAATCTTTTCCATATCGTCAGTCGAAACAGTTCGTATAGATGCGGCCGTTGTGTGCGGGAGGAACGGCACCCCTTATCTCAAACAGCTCGGGCACGGTAACGAAGGTGAAACCCCTGCGCTTGAGCTCGGGAATCACATATTCAAGGGCCTCGACGGTCTTGTCGTTGCCCGCGAAATCGTGCAGCAGAAGCAGGTCGCCGTCACGCACGTTGTCGAGTATCAGCCTCGCGCGAGTCTCCACAGAGGTGGAGTCCTCCCAGTCGTTGCTACCGAGCCCGCAGATGAAAGTCAGGTCTATGGTGTCGTGCATCAGCTTGTTGTGGTCGATGTAAGGAGGCCTGAACAGCGTGGGGCGGCGTCCGGTGTACCTCTCGACAAGGTCGCTGGTGCGGTCTATCTCGTCGCGCAGCTGTCCGGCGTCCATCCTGGACATGAACGAATGCGAGTACGAATGGTTCTCGATGTCGCAGCCCATTCTCGAGGCCCGCTGCATCACGGGTATGTTCTCGCCCTCGATATTCTGGCCTATCACGAAGAAGCTGGCCCTCACAGCGTGCCTCTCGAGAAGGTCGAGCACCTTGGGAGTGGTCACCGTATTGGGGCCGTCGTCGAAGCTCAGGGCGACATACTTGGGAAAATGCGAGGGAAGCGCGATAAGCTGGTATGCAAGGGTATAGGCAAGCCTCATGTGGCCCCTCGTCCCGGGATGCAGGCGGTCGGTGCGGGGATTTCTGAAATACCCTCCTTGCTCTTCGACCATGGGAGACAGGCCGCTCAGGGAGAACAGGTCGATGACGGGCACGGACCATATCTGCCCGGCTTCCCTTACGGCCTGCACATAGTCTTCAATGAAAAGGCCGCAGCCGTTGGAATAGGCCTCCGAAGGCTGCCTCAGCTTATCTCCGAACTGTGCATAGGCCCTGTGTATCGGGATCAGCAGGATAATCTGCTTGTCGGGATAATGCATCTTGAGGTGGTTCAGCACCATGTTGGTACGGCCGCGGAAGGTATTCCCGTCGTACGAAATTTCACGGTAGGTTCTGGTCACCTCGGCGGGGCCGTCTATGTAGGTCTTACGCTCCGAGAGCGAGTACCATTCGCCCATGGGTACGGACGCATTGTAGTCGTTGGTGCCTATGAATACGAATATCGCGTCCACGCCCTGTCCCAGCTCGGCCTCCATCCTTTCGGCCTGGGGAATGATCTCATGCATCTGGTCGCCGCTCACTCCGTACACATAGGGCTCGAAGCCGAGGAGGTCGGCAAGGTAGTTCCAGTAGACGTTGTTGCTCCAGCGTATCTGACTCTCGTCGGTGATCGAATCGCCCAGGAACGCGACCCTGCGGCCGGTCCACTGGTTTTCGGGGAAAGTCTGGGCCGAAAGGCCCGGTGCGAAGGATACAAGCGCCGCTGCGAACGCGAGCACCCCGGTAAGGAAAGATATGCGCTTAGTCATAATGGTCATTGTCTTCAACCACAGCAAATTTAGGAAAATTCTGCAATTATGCGCAATCCCGCCCCTTTCGGCGTCCACATGTTCCATACTGCCTGTATCTTTTCCGGCTATATGCCGGAAAATCAACATCGCTGCAATCCAAATATGGCAGGATTGCGCATAACTGCAGGATCAGTCTACTTTCAGGAAAGCGGGCAGGTCGGCAGAGCACATGGACTCCTGTCCGTGGATCCCGGCAGCCCTGTCGCCGGCAAGTCCGTGGAACCATACGCCGAGCAGCGCGGCATGGAGCGGACTGTAGCCCCTCGCGGCAAGGCCGGCTATGAGCCCCGCGAGCACGTCGCCGCTTCCGCCCTTGGCCATGCCGGGGTTGCCGCTCATGTTGAAGTGGCAATCCCCCTGCGGAGAGCAGGTCATGGTATGCGCACCCTTGACGACGATTACGGACTTCAAAGCTGCGGCAAGGCTTTTGACGAGGACAACTTTCTGCATATCGTCCGCCCAGGGATATCTGTCCGTGCCGGTGTCGGCGTCCGTGAGGGACGGTATCATGCCTGAGGCCAGCGCCGCACGCAGGAGACGGGAGAGTTCGCCGATATGCGGGGTCAGCACGGAACCGGGAGGAACAAGCCCGAGCATCTGCGGCCCGGAAGATATTATATTGAGCGCATCGGCGTCGAGGATCAGGGTCGGAGCAGCCCCGGCCTCACGCATGTCGCGGAGCCTCGAGAGCAGATCCCCGAGCGCCCTTACCGTCTCTGGAGCCCGGCCGAGACCGGGACCGACAGCAATCGAAGAATACTTGGAAATACTGTCAGGAACGGCCGAAAACATCGCTGAAGACGGGTCGCACGAGACTATGGCCGAAGGATGCGAGAGCTGCACCGCGAGCCTCTCCCCCGACGGCACATGTGCGGTGACAAGACCGCAGCCCGAACGCAGGGCGCCTCCAGTGCAAAGTACCGCAGCGCCTATCATTTCCTTGCAGCCCGCAATAATCATAGCATGCCCGAAACTGCCCTTGTGGCCGTACTCGTTCCTCGGGAGCAGCAGAGAGCGCACCGTTTCCCGGTCTACCGTCGCGTAGCAGGAACGGCAGGAAGCGATAAAGCCCCTGTCCAGACCTATATGCACGACCTCCAGACGGCCGGCATACCTTCCTGTTTCAGGGAGCAGCAGAGAAAGTTTGGGGAACTCTATGGTCAGCGTGCATGACGCCGCGACGGCACAGAGACTGGAATCGGGATCCCCTTTCCAGCCGTCTGAGGGCTCGGTGGGGAGGCCGGAGGGCAGGTCTATCGAGATCACGTCCCGGCAGCGGGAGGAGTTCGAGTTTATCAGCCTTATGGCATCGGCCGCCCTGCCGCGCAGCTCTCCGCACATGCCCGAACCAAGCACCGCGTCGATTACGACCGTCTCAGGAGTGAACAGCGATTCCGGGAAGAACAGGGCATCGGGACAGACGGAGCCGCCGCCAACATGCATAATGCCGTCGGACACCATACGGCCTGCAGCGGGAGAAAACTTCGCCACCCCGGCGGGCAGGCGTTCAAGGTTGGAACGGCAGTCCGGCGACATCTCATCTTCGGGAAATGACAGGAGCACCGAGACCTTACGGGAACTCCCGAGCCTTTCATGCAGCAGCCTCGCCACGGCCAGGCCGTCCCCGGCGTTGTTGCCCTTGCCTGCGACTATCAGGTATTCAGGGCCGCAATTTCCAACGGCTCCGCAGCAGCCGCCCGGCCCGCAGCATTCATCCGGCTCGCAGCGGGCGATGATCTCCCGCGTCAGAGCCTCTGCCGCCCTCTCCATAAGGGCAAGGCTCTCCACCGGCCCATGCTCTATCGTATAGAGGTCGGCCCTGCGTATGTCATTTCCTGTCAGTATCTTCATAAGCTGTCAGATCCTTTCCGCGCCGACCCTATCCGCATGACGGCCTCCTCGAGAGAGCCGCACATCCCGACGCCGTATTTCGCGCAGGTGATGCGCACATTGTCGTACCTGTAGAATTCCTCCGGGCAGACTACCAGAAGTTTCCCGCTCCTCGCGTGCAGCCCGAGTTCCAGAAGCGTTATCGGCGAACGGCTCCCGGGGAGGAAGTTCATTATTATGTAGTCCGCCTCCTCGAGATGATCGAGCTCCCAGTTCACCTGATAGTCCATTTCGCCCGGGCGCGAGGCGTCCCAGTCCTCCTGCCGTGGATTGAACAGCATATAGCTTCCCGACGGAAGGATCCTGAAAAGCGAATCCGCCTCGGCCTGCCAGTCCTCTCCCGTTCCCATATCGATAGTTCCGGCAAGGAATACGGTCGTCCTTCCCGGCTTCTCTGCGGCCTCCCGGATATCTTCATGCGGACGCACGGTCACTACCGATGCGCAGGACTGCGCCCCTCCGGCGGCCGGAGCACCTTCCACCCTGTCTGCGAGATGGACAAACACGGAAACGAGCACGACCGGTACGGCCACCGCTGCCGCCGCGACGAGCGCGGTCACAAATACCCCGCCCTTCATCTCCTTTCCTCCCTGCATGATAATTTTTCCTCGTCCATGCATGAACATTTTTTCTCCTCCATGCATGATGACTTCATCTCTTCACCGTCCGGACCGTACTGCTTGCGCTTGCCGCTCGGAGGAGAGCTGAGGGTGATGCGGACAACCGCCGTACGGTGAAGGCTGCGCCTTACGGCATCGTCGAAGGCGTCCATGTGGGCGGGCAGGAAACGCTCGCTGATAAGCCTGAGTGCCTCTGTCTTCTCCGTCTCGTCAGTTACCGTTTCAGCCCTGCCGAAAGCGATTGCAGACTTGTACTGCAAGGTGAAACTGCCGTCTTTCGGCCCCACGGTCGGAGTGCAGCGCGACACGGCCGACAGGCACACCTCGGGATGCGCCGCTATCGCATCGAGTTTCTCGCCCTCGGGAGCACAGTGGAAATACCACACCCTGCCGTCTTCCGTACCTGCAAGCGAAAGCGGCACGCCGTAGGCACTTCCGTCCGGCCTTGTGAAACTCACGGTTATATAAGGAGCCCTGCGCATTACCTCCAATGCCCAGGCGCTGTCCATTTCCCTGCTTTTCTTTCTCATCGCGTAATCATGACAGAGGCTGCGCCAACGGGTGGCGACATGCCATTTACGCAAAGTTAGCAAATTAATTCGTTCCGCAGCCGTTGCCATTACATGAGCGGCAGGCGATAGCGGCATCAGGTAGACTCGTAAACTGTTGCTCTCTACCATTGTTTTTGGACTTTATCCAACCTTTTTGGTACACCTTAGTGCAGCCAATTCGACCACACCGTCAACGGACATAGGCCTCCTGGGCGCACACAATGGCCCCGGGCGTGGAGGATGTTTTGCATGAAAGAGCAACGCAAGGCAGACAATCATCACCAGTCATGGCCGGGAAGGATCAAGTCTGAAAAAATGTCAAGTAAACTTGTCTTTTTGGAAAATATATTTAACTTTGCTTTCGAGGTTCAACGCGCGACGGAACCGAGCAGCGCTTGACGACAGTCCACAGCCTCACTTGACGGCTGTACCCGGCACGACATAAACCCCATAAAACACCATACCATGTATAAGAATTACCTACTCCCCTACAGATTCAAGAGAATCGGATTCTGGATGTCCATTCCTTCCTGCGCCGCATGCCTGTATCTGCTGCTGAGCGGCGTACTCGACTGCGACATGTTCCGTCTGCCGGCACTCGCCATATTCCCCGACAGCACGGTGACGGACCCGGAAGGGATTTTCGCCGTCACAGAGAACGATCCGATAAACGAAATCGCGATGCTCGGACTGCTCGCCTCGCTCTGCCTGATAGCGCTGTCGAAAGAGAAGGACGAGGACGAGATGACGGGCCTGATAAGAATGCAGTCCTTCGCGTGGAGTTTCTGGACTACGGCCGCGGTGCTGGCTTTCGGGATAATATTCATCTACGGCGTGACGTTCATCGAGTTCAGCTTCGTCGCGGTGTTCCTCGTATTCATCCTCTACATAGTCAAGTTCAACCTCACGATGCACAAGGTCAGGAGGTGCGGGAGATGAAGAACAGCATAAGGGTCCAGCGGGCGGTCATGGACATCACACAGCAGGAACTGGCACAGGCCGTAGGAGTCAGCCGGCAGACAATCAACTCCGTAGAATCGGGCAGGTACATCCCTTCGACGACGCTTGCCCTGAAGATTGCCCGCTACTTCGGCAAGGCCACGGACGAGATATTCCAGCTCGAAGACGGGGACTGAACGTCAAAAAACATTATATTTGTCTGACTGCATAATCAGAGCCGGATACACACTATTAACCCTGATATACACTATTAACACAGATACACCATGTTCCATTCACTTTCAATGCTGCTCGCGGCCGCACTCACGGTACTCGGCAGCCCGGACGGGAAGCTCAGCGTCAGGCTCGAACAGACGCCCGACTCCCGCATCCTCTACAGCGTCGAATATGACGGAAAGACCATGCTCTCCCCTTCTCCCCTCGGACTCGTAGCGCAGGACTGCGACTACTCGAAGCTCGTCTACACGGGAGAGGAGCGCAAGGCCGTGAAGGTCGACTACAGGCTCGACCGCATCAAGACCTCGCATGTGAGCCACGACGCCGTGAGGTACATGACCCACTTCAAGACTCCCGAGGGACGCCTGCTCGACATCGAATGGCACCTTAGCGACAACGATGTGGCGTTCCGCTACAGTATCCCGCGCGACACCGACACGGGAAGCATACGCGTGATGCGCGAGGAGACCGGCTTCGACTTCCCCGAGGGCACCACCACCTACCTCTGCCCTCAAAGCGACGCCATGATAGGCTGGAAACGCACCAAGCCCAGCTATGAAGAGTACTACAGGAACGCCGCCCCGCTCGGGGAGAAGTCCGAGTTCGGCCACGGTTTCACCTTCCCCTGCCTGTTCAACACGCCGGGAGGCTGGGTGCTCGTCAGCGAGACCGGGGTCGACAGCCGTTACTGCGGCTCGAGACTCGACGACTACGCCGAGGGCAGCGGCTACAGGGTCGCCTTCCCGATGCCCGAAGAGAACAACGGCAACGGTACGGTGGAACCGGCTTTCGCTCTGCCCGGCTGCACGCCCTGGAGAACTATCACCGTCGGGACAGACCTCGCACCGATAGTAGAGACCACGATAGCGTTCGACGTAGTGGAGCCCAGGTTCGAGAGCACCCGCAGCTACGAGTTCGGCAAGAGCACCTGGAGCTGGATAGTATGGCAGGACGCCAGCTGCAACTACGACGACCAGAAGACCTACATCGACTTCGCCTCCGAGCTGGGCTATCCCTACTGCCTCATCGACGCGTTCTGGGACCAGAACATAGGAAGGGACAGGATCGAGGAACTCTCGCGCTACGCACGCAGCAAGGGAGTGTCGCTGTTCCTCTGGTACGCCTCCAGCGGCTGGTGGAACGACATCTCACAGAGCCCCGTACATATAATGAGCGACCCCATAGCACGCAAGAAGGAGATGCGCTGGCTCGAGAGCATAGGGGTCAAGGGCATCAAGGTGGACTTCTTCGGCGGCGACAAGCAGGAGACCATGCGCATCTACGAAAGCATACTGAGCGACGCCGACGACTGCGGGATAATGGTAATCTTCCACGGCTGCACGCTTCCGAGGGGCTGGGAGAGGATGTATCCCAACTATGTGGGCAGCGAGGCGGTCAGGGCTTCGGAGAACCTCGTGTTCTCGCAGTACGAATGCGACATAGAGGCGGTCAACGCCACCCTGCATCCCTTCATACGCAACAGCGTGGGCTGCATGGAGTTCGGAGGGACCTTCCTCAACAAGAGGCTCAACCGGGCCAACGGGCAGCCTGATGCCAGGGGACGCATAGGCGGCACCGAGAGGAAGACCAGCGACGCGTTCCAGCTCGCTACGGCAGTGCTCTTCCAGAACCCTATACAGAACTTCGCACTCACGCCCAACAACCTCGAGGACGCCCCTGCGGCAGCGATAGAGTTCATGCGCGAGGTGCCCACCACCTGGGACGAGACGCGCTACATAGCCGGCACGCCCTCGGAGGACGCCGTCATCGCGAGACGCTGCGGCAGCACCTGGTATGTGGGAGCCGTCAACGCAGTGGACAAGACGCTGGAGCTTGACGTGAACGGAATCGTCGCGGCCCTCGGAGGAAGCAGCGCCGAGGCAATCTACACCGACGAAGGGCAGCTCGTAACGGCAGAGGGCAAGTTCAAGAAGCCGATAAAGGTCGCAAGGAACGACGGAGCCGTGCTGATAATAAGGTAGCCTGCCTATCCGGCAAAGGCACGGCCGTCAGTTGAAGAACACCAGTTTCTTCATATACGAGACGAACTTGGCATAGCTGCCGAGTTCGTCTTCTTTTGACGAGCCGGCACAGAGTCTGAAACCCGCCTCGGAATCCGGCCTGCAGACGAGCAGAAGCATGCCGTCGCGCCTTTCGAAACGCTCTATCTGCGCCGGGCGGAACTTGATGCCCGTGCCGACGGAAATGTCGTCGCTGCCGTCGTTGGCCGACCAGCTGCCCCATACGGAGATGTACCTGCGGCCGATGTCTACGGTATCGGCATCATGGCACATGAGGCCGCAGACGAAAGGCAGCTCCCTGCCTGACAGCTCGCTCACGATAAGGAAGGCGTCCCTGCCGCGGTCCTTCATCTCGACCCTCATGCAGACATCGTACTTCACGCCGCGGAACTCCACTCCGTATGCTGTCAGCTCCGCGAACGAGCCGTCCCTGGTGCGGCCTACCCTCGCGGTGCGGCCTTCCGTGGCCTTGAGCCTGACGAGCCTGCCGTCGTCCCACAGGGCTATTCCCCCGAAGCCGAGCGTCCTGCCGACATCATAGGCGTCTATGCCCGCGCCCTCGCAGAGGGTCTGCTCGCGGGTGGGATACCAGTCATACTTCTCCAGCTCGAGCGCCTCACCGCTCTTCGAATAGAGGTCTATGGCCCCGCTGTCGTTGAAATACAGCCTCAGGGCGAAGAACCTGTTCTCCACCGCCGGGCCGTTGTGCCCCACGGAGCCGAAGAGCACAGGCGCGGGAGATGCTATCTCCTCAACCTGGAGGCTGTCGGAACGCATGAACAGGCTGGTCGCGGTCTGTGCACAAGCGTCCGCACCCGCACCCGCGCAGAGCAGCAGGACCAGTACAGACGCAAACGGAATCGGAAAGGCTCTCATAACGGCGTAAAGATAGTGATTTTTCATGTTCCCGAGACATGCGTGCGAAAAAGGCCCCGGACATACTGCGACGTCCGGAGCCTGCCAATAGGAAATCAAGAATATATTCAGTCGTCTTTTCCGAGCCCGCGGTGCCAGAAGCGCGAGGTGATGTCCTCGCCGTGGTAGTACATCCTCTGGTTCGTAGTCCTCTCGTTCAGGGGGCCCAGCTCTGCCTTGTAGGGGCCTACCTTCACGAAGTCGAACACTTCGCAAATCTCGTCCTCGACCGTCTCGCGACCGGAGTACAGGGCCGTCTCCACTCCGGGATGCGCGGCCTTGATGTGCCTTGCCAGACCGAGCAGCGCGGCAGAGTCGTCGCCCTCGCCCAGGAAAAGGAAGCAGTCCACACCGAAGTTCTCCTCCAGCAGGGCGTCGGCGGCCTCTGCCGTAAGCTCCTCCCCGATGTCCTGCTTGAGGAAGGGGGAATGGCATCCGGGACAGTTGCCCTGGCAGTTCGGAATCTCCACGGCCAGAGTAACCCTGTCGGGAACCTCCTCCAGGACTACGTCCGTAAGTTCGGGCATGTACTTCAGCATGACTTCTCGTCCGAAGCGTAGAACCGTTTCTTTGCCTCTATCTGACGCGGCTCGGCGAACGAGGACACCCTCTTGAGATAGCCTATGACCCTCGTAAGGTAGTCGATGTTCGTGCTGCCGCACTTGGGGCACTTGTCGAGCGTGTCCTTGCTGATGTAGCCGCACTCGTTGCAGACCGTGTTGCGCACATTGAAGGTGAAGTAGTTGGTGCCGTAGTGCGCCGCCACGTTCAGCAGTTTGCGGTACTGCTCCTTGGTTAGGTGCTCCGCGAGGTTCATGTGCAACGCAGAACCGCCGTCGAGATACTTGACGAACGACTCTCCGTGCAGCTTGAACTTGTCTATTATGGACACATCCACATCCTCGGGATTGTAGAAGTAGGAGCTGTAGAGGTTGTGCTTGGAAGAAACGAAGTAGCCGTCCTTCTTGTCCCACTTGTAGTTCTTGGCGGCAAGGTTCTCGGCGGGCACGAACTCGGTGTTGAACATGGCCTCGGGAGTGCGGTCCTTGCGGTTGCAGATGTTTATGGTCTCGAGGATATGGTTGACGAAGTCGTTGTACTCCGGATTGGGGCTTATCTCGAGCCCGAGGAACTCGGCAGCCTCGGTGAGGCCGTTCACGCCCACGGTCAGGTACTGCTTCTTCATGTCGATGAAGCCGGCGTTGTAGACATCGAGCATGTCGGCCTTGAAGAAGTCCTTGATAATCTCGTTGAACGCCATCTGGTACTTGTGCACGCGCTCCGTCATCTCGGTGAGGTCCTTGCAGATGTAGTTGTTGTAGAGGTCCTGCCTGTCGTAGAAGTGCACCTTGGGATCGAGCGCCTTGCCGGCCGGGAGCGTGACTCCCCTGCGCTCGAGGAAGTAGCGGCGCACGGAGTCCTGTATCAGGCGGTTGAGGTTTATGGTCATCACCGACTTGGAGCCGGTGGCGACGGAAGCAGTGCCCATAGAGTACTGGTGGGTCGTATGGTTGTGCTCCGTATCCTCCCTGTCCTCGAGATCCTTGAGGCTGTTGCGCAGGCGGCAGCAGCTCGACAGCGAGTCGGGGCTGTTGGATATGTAGCAGAAGAAACTGTGCCCCTTCGACCACATCTCGGCCGTGAAGTCGGCATATTCCTTGTCGAGATAGTCGTCGCCACCGTCGGTGAGCAGGGCCATGGTCTCGACGGGGAAAGTCAGGATATAGTTGTTGCGCTCCTCGTTGAACCAGTTCATGAAGTGCTTCTGGAGCCAGCTGAGCGTCTCCCACCTGGGAGCGGAACCGTCAGGGAAGCGGAAGTCGCCGAACACGCCCTCGAAGTAGTTCTTGTCGAAATAGCCTATGTTCCAGAACACGGTCTGGTAGCCCCTGTTGCCGGCGGGCATGTTCATCGAGTGCACCACCTGCTGGAAGTAGTTGTCGATGACCTTGACGAGCGTGCGCTTCTTGGTGTTGAGCTCCACGACATCGTCGAGGTGAGCGAGGTAGTCGTCGCCGTAGTCCTTGCGGATGAAGTAGTCGAAGTACATCAGGAACTCAGGGGTGGCAACCGCGCCCATGAACTGCGACGAAATCGAGTACACGAGGTTGATGAACTCGCCGCAGAACGACTTGAGGTCGGTCGGGGCTATCGACACGCCGCCGAGTTCCTTGAGCCCGCTGACGAGGAAGGGGTACATCGTGATTGCCACGCAGTAGGGAAAGCCGGGCGTGCCGCTCTCGTCATGCTTGTAGAGCACATGCGAGTTGAGGTCGGCGATGTACTGGTCGGCAAGGCTGCGCCCGTACATCGTCTTCATCTTGTCGCACATGATATAGCGGTTCTGCTTGATGTTGTTCTCCTTGTAGAGCTCGTTGCCGAGGGTGACGATGTTCTTGCGCGTCACATTGGCGTTGGAGTCGAACTTGGAGCCGGTCGCCGCGTTTGACGCCGCGATGTAGTCCTTTATGAAGTCGCGCTTCTTGCGCAGGTCTATGCCCGCGTCGAAGGTCTCGATATAGGCGTGCGCCACCTTCTTGTTTATGGACATCAGCGACTCCTCCACCTGGCGGCGGATCTCGGCGCTGGTTATGCCCTCGTAGATGTAGAGGTTGTTGATAATCGACACCACGATAGCATCGTCGCAGTACTCGCGTGCCGTCTTGTAGGCCTGGTGTATTCCACGCGCAAGCTTGGCCTTGTCGAATTCCTCTATCGACCCGTTGGTTTTCCTGACGTCCATGACAATATTGAAGATTTAAAAATTATCAGTTCGGATTTTCTGACAAAATTAGCCATATTGTCCATGACTTTCGGGCAGCCCATATCCAAGTTATCAACAAGGTTATCAACAGAGGCGTCAGAGGCCTATGCTGACGCCGAAGACGGCCTTTCGCATGGTCGGATAAGCCCCGTTGTCGAAGCCCATTTCATAGGGGTGCAGGATCCCGAGAGCTGTAGAGGGGTCGAGTCCCGGATAGGAAGTGAAGGTGAAGAAGTCGTCGAGCGAGACGAAGAAGCGCAGCTTCTCTATATGCGCCCGGCTGGTGATACGGGCGGGCAGGGTATATCCCAGCTGCAGCTGCCTTATCCTCAGGAACGAGCCGTCGAACACCATGGCGGAAGACGACTTGAAGGTATTGTCGTATCTCTGCGCTTCAAGGGAAGGATACTGCGTACCGGCACCGGAGGCGAAAAACTCCGGCATATTGCAGCCGACAGTATTCGTCCCGTAGAAGATGTCCGCGCCGGCAAGGCCGGTAGCCACGACCGAAAGGTCGAAACCCCGGTACGATACATCCGCAAAAAATCCGAAGTTCCACGAGGGGATGCCGCTGCCGATTATTTCTGTGCCGCCGCCCTCGAACTCATCGCCCCCGATATAGCGGTAGCCGGAGAAATTCCAGACCGGAGCGGGTATACCGCGCATGCATGCGGCCTTGACATTCGTATAGGTAGTGTTGACCGAGAATCCGTCCAGAGAATCGGGCATTCCGGTGCAGCGGTTCTTCAGATACGATACATTGGCACCTACGGAATAGTCCACGCCTCCTGCGCTGTCATGCCAGGACAGTCCCAGTTCGGCTCCGAGATTACGCACATCGACAGGAAAGCGCCCATACGGATCGGACAAATGAACCGGAAATCCATAGGTAGCCTGCTTGTCGAACAGGTCGACGGCAGCGGCAAGCCTGCCGTCGAAGAAAGCGAGATCGGCACCTATATCGAGATGTTTCAAAGGCCTGAGATCAGCCTCTGTCCAGCTGCCGGCATAAACGGCCCTCTGGAACATTCCGTACGAGGCCCTGAACTTCAGGAACTCCCACGGCTGCCAGGCGGCAGAAAGCGATGCGGAAAGCGCTGCCGGATACGAATAGATGCGCGCGTACCTATAGATATCGCTCGAATAGCGGTGCCTGCCGGATTCGAACGCAAGCCGGGCATCTACCTCGAGCGTCCCGCCGTAGGCATAGCCGAGGTCGAGGTAGGCCGTATTGCGCCTCGTCCACGAAGCTACCCCGTCAGCCTCGTCCCTCCGTCCTACAGTGGCGGCGCCCTCGACATTCAGGTCGCGGAAGGTGTATCCCAGCGCGGCGGCAAGCGAATGGCGCGAGAACGCGTGTGAATACGCGACACGGCTGTCCCACTGGATATCCCTTACCGCACCGTCATACGTAAAGCTCCGGTCTCCGAAACGGTAGCCCACCTGCGTGCGGAAATCAAGGAAGCCCGCAATATCCGCCTCGGCATAAGTGGTGCCGGCGATTGCATCGAGGACGCTCCTGGAACCTTCAAGGCTGCGTATGGTCTCAAGAGGGTTGGAAGAAGCAGATCCAAGGAAAGGAGCATCCGGCGAGGCTTCGGCCAGCGGAGACATGCACAGCATACTGGACATCATGGAAACATGAAGGAGATCCTGGAACGGGTAGATAAAACCACCGGAGACATGCTCAGGCCAGAGCACATCCCCGTACCTGCGGTGCGAATAATTGTTGGCCGTACCTATCTCGAGCCAGTCGAAGGGCCTGTACCAGGCGTTCAGCCGTACCGACACACGGTCGAACAGGTCGGAGCGGCGCGGCATGATTCCGTCTTCGCGGACATAGCCCAGCGCGGCATATACGCCGGCATTGCGCATCGAGGCGCTGACATCGAGGTTATGTCTCATCGCCCAGCCTGCGGAGCCGAGAATCTCCCCTATCCAGTCGGTGTCGGCAGAGGTGGCAGGATCGTATTCCAGTCCGTAGTACTCCGAGTAGGCCTTTGCGTCCATAAGGGCGGGCTTATGCCCCAGCGACTCCGACACATACTGCCCGCTGTAGCCGACGGAGACTCCCTTCCCGGCAGCCGCCCGCCGGGTCTTCACGATTATCACTCCCTCGGCGGCCTCCTCGCCGTACAGCACGGACGCAGACGCGTCCTTGAGCAGCTCTACCGACTCTACCGTCGACGGGTCGATGTTCGCAAGGTTGTCGACCCTCAGGCCGTCGACTATTATCAGGGGACTCTCTCCGTTGAGGGAATATCCCCTCAGGACGGCAGCGGTCTCCACTCCGGGAGCCCCGCTCGGTGCAAGCACGGTGAGCCCGGCATACCGGCCCTGCATTGCGCGGAACACATCATAGTCGGTACTGCTCCGCCAGTCCACACTGTCAGGTTCCCCCGCACGCAGAGGGAGCGCGCACAGCACCGCACCGGCGGCAAATGCCGCCATACGGCACCACAACATCATCTTATCTGCATTCATAATATCTTATTCTTTAAGCAAGAACTTGTCTCTCTCCGGCTGCGGAACATGGTCCTCGATCATCGCATTCATCACCCGCGTCCACCGCGCATCGCGCCGGGCAGCGGACTGATATTTTTTGTAAAAACCGAGCGAAGTAGTGTTAATATTCGGATTCCCGACATAATACCGGACCGTTATGAAATCGTACTTTCTAAAATTGCGATAGTAATAATAGTCATAATCATAAAATAATCCTTTATATGTTTCTTTATCTACAGAAAACACATACCTTATCCCGCTAGGACCCCTACTACCATTTACATGACTAGTAACCATTGCATAGGCAAGCCCGTTATTCTCAAGGATAAGATTATCTCTAAATAAATTATAACGAATAAATGCATATGCAAAAAGGCTCATAAAAAAGATGAAGGCAGCACGCGGAGATATTCCATATCCTTTCTTTGATTCATCTTGCCGGTACCTGGAGGACTTCCCACGCAGCCTGCGCCGCCTGTTCCGTTCCCTGTTCCCTTTACCAGCCATACTTCAGTTCCTCTTCCTTGACATGTTTTTCATATAACGCCTTTATTGCAGTTTCACCAGCCTCTGATGTAGAGGAATGTACCACATCCTCAGTCATGTTGTTTAAGCCTGACTTCAGGGCATTTGAAGCATTTGTCCGTGTCCGAACTTTGTTATACAGTTCCGGTGTGTACTTCGAATCTTTCAAGGCTCGCTTCATGCTCTGGTTTACCGTAGTTGTCTTGAACGGCCTGAACGACCTGTCTATTCCAGGGATAAGCAAATCCGACGAGAGTCCGATAATGGTTTTATACTGTACGTCCTTGAACGAGTTCACCTTGAATTCTCCTTTCTCATAATCGAAAGTATTGGAAAGCACCTCGCTGCCGGACAGCGTAATCTTCTGCGGACGGTCGAGCAGGTTGTACACGACAGTCCTTCCCTTTGAGAGGCTCGAACACCATGAAGTTTGTGGCATGTCATCAATTATGTTGGTTACGATTCCAAAGATAGCATTTTCTTTGACAAATCAAATGCATGTCTGCAAGGCCCGTTTCATAATGGCACTTTCCAGGCAAACGGCCGCATACAGGCATCGAAATTATCAGTATCTTTGCGCCCGGAAAACCGGAATCGGGAACAGAAAGACCAATAACAGTGCGCGAAGGAAAGGACATACTGCTCGGGAAGCTCCGGAGCAGTTCGGGGATGACCCGCGGCGAGCAGATAAGGCTGACCTTCCTGCTCGCCCTCCCCTCCATATTCGCACAGCTGTCGTCGTGCCTTATGAGCTACATCGACGCGGCAATGGTGGGTGCGCTCGGTTCAGCCCAGGCGGCCGCAGTGGGACTCGTCAGCACCACCACCTGGATTTTCGGCAGCTTCTGCTATGCCAACAGCTCGGGATTCAGCGTCCAGATGGCCCACAAGTGCGGCTCGAAGGACTTCGCCGCAGCGAGGGCCGTATTCCGCCTTGGCATACGCAGCGTGTTCCTTTTCAGCCTCGCCCTCGCCGCGCTCGGACTCGCGATAAGCCAGGCCCTGCCGCGCTGGCTCGGAGGAGAGGAGCTGCTCTGGAAGGACGCTTCGGCATACTTCGCGATATATGCAGCGTTCCTGCCCGTGCTGCAGGTGGAGAACTTCTGCGTGATGTCGCTCGTCGCGAGCGGAAACACCAAGATCTCGGGGCTCGCGAGCATAGCCATGTGCCTGCTCGACGTAGTCTTCAACTACATCTTCATCTACATGCTCGGGCTCGGCGTCGCCGGCGCCGCGATAGGTACCGGACTCGCGATTCTCTGCGCAGGGGTGTTCCTGCTCTACTACATACTCTGCCGCAGCCGCGAGCTCGGGATGCGGGAACGGAACGGCGCAAGGGACTCAGGCAGCCAGGACGGCATTGAAGACGCCGGCAGCCGCGAGGGCTGCACCGGAGGATGCGTAGGCGGGGACTGCTGCCCGGAAGCCGGCGAAGGGAGTACGGCGGAGCAGAGGTTCTCCCGCCCGTCTGTCGAACTGGTGCTGTCCAACGCACTGAAGATAACCGCTCCCCTGTGGCTGCAGAACCTCGTCTCGCGCGGAGCCTACATAATCGCCACGGTGTTGATTGCCCCGCTCGGAACCATAGCCGTGGCAGCCAACTCGTTCGCAATCATAGCGGAGGGCTTCTGCTACCTTCCCGGCTACGGCATGCAGGACGCTGCTACCTCGCTCGTGGGGCAGAGCCTCGGAGCGAAGAAGCCCGAGCTGGCGCGGGGATTCGCAAGGATATCTATCTTCAGCGGCGCGGCGATGATGGGGGCCCTCGCTCTCATAATGTGGATTACCGCACCAGCGATAATGGGCATGCTCAGCAGCGACCCCGAGGTCATAGGGCTCGGCGCACGATGCCTGAGGATCGAAGCCTGGGCCGAAATACTCTACGGGGTGAGCATAGTCGCATACGGCTGCTGCGTGGGAGCGGGCGACACACTCGTCCCGTCGCTCATCAACCTGATATGCATGTGGGCAGTGAGGATAGGACTCTCGCTGCTGCTGATCCCGCACTTCGGGCTCGAGGGATACTGGATCGCGATGGCCACCGAGCTGTGCCTGAAAGGGCTGATATTCGCCGCGAGGATAAGGTCGGGACGGTGGATGCGGCTTAGATTCAACACCGAAGTGCAACAGCGAGGATCCGACGGACCTCGCTGTTGAC
>ERZ824598.239-NODE-239-length-93705-cov-6.596871_pt1 | contig 93705 bp, 88 predicted proteins | sample MGYA00519934_ERZ824598 | MGnify/ENA primary metagenome ERZ824598 (study PRJEB31778, sample SAMEA3449177) | human gut metagenome | biome: human gut; feature: human-associated habitat; material: faeces | place: United Kingdom | collected 2010/2012 ... | reverse complement strand
GAGGCTGAAAATGATTGGTTCAAGAGCATTAAGGGTTGCCCCCCCCCCGAAAAACACATAAGCAGCAAGGGGTTAAGAGGATTTAGTTTTTTATCAAAAAAATGGTCGTGGGTTTACAAAATTCATAAAACAAGTTATACTAGTGATATAAAGCATCACATTGTTTTCGGGAGTTTTATGGATAATAATATTAAAAAGAAAGCTTTTACGCTTGCTGAGGTTTTGATTACTCTCGGCATTATTGGTGTGGTTGCGGCAATGACAATGCCGTCGCTTATTCAAAAACATAAAGAAAAAGAATATGCAGCAAAACTTATAAAATTTAACAGCCTGATGAGCCAGGCTCTTATAACAGCTGTAAGCAATGAAGGTGATGTTACTGATTGGGGTTTAACCTATTATACAACTTCTGATGGGTTATCTGATGAAGAATTAGAACAGGCAAATAAATCAAGAAACTTGTTTGCTGATAAAGTTATGAAATATCTTAAAGTAATTCAATATTGCCCTTATGGAGAAGGATGCAAGACAGGAGTAACCAAATGGGATCGACATTCAATGGATGGAACCGCATTTAGTGACTTTTCACCTTACCTTGTTCTGGCAGACGGAACATATATTCTCGGCATTACAATTATGTCACCGGAATGTAAAGCAAATCGAGGCACATCACCTGCTCTACAAAATGTGTGCGGAGAAATATTTGTTGATGTAAACGGTAAAACCCCGCCTAACGCAACAGGAAAAGATGTATTCTTATTTTATTACACCAAATTCGGTTTAATTCCTATGGGCACAGCTGAAGAAACAGGATTTCCATTTGATACATATTGCAATCTTGATAAACCCGGTATATTAAACGGTTACGGCTGCTCAGCCTGGGTAATTACTCATGGGAATATGGATTACTTAAGATGTAATGACCTTAGCTGGAACGGAAAAACTAAATGTAGGTAAGATTATTTTTCCACATGGCTACCTGCGTAGCAGCTGGAACGGAAAAACTAAATGCAGGTAATTTTGTAGTATAATCCTGTTATGCTAAAACGATTAACTGATCTTCTTGACTGGATATATAAGAAAAAATGCTACTTTTGCAAAAGTTCAAAAGAAGCCGTAAAAATGTGTTCCAAATGTTACGAAGAAATGGACTTTTTGCCTGTAAAACCTTCCAGAACGGTTAAAGGTAAAAAAGTTTATTGCGCAGGGATTTATTCAAAAAATCTTCAAAAATTAATCAGAGGGCTAAAATATCATAATCAAAGAGATTTAGCTTTTTACCTTGCACAATTTATGTCTGAATACTTTGAGAAAATTTCAGATAAAAAAGATTATGAGGTTATACCGGTTCCTATCTATCCTAAAAGAGAAAAGAAGCGAAAATATAATCACATGAATTTGGTTGGAGAAGAATTTTGCAGGATTACAGCAAACACGCTTAATGTCGATCTAATTAAGAGAATAAAAGACACAAAGCCTCAATACAAATTGAAACGCCAAGAGCGTGTTCAAAACCTTACAAATGCCTTTAAAGTCGATAAGTCAAAATACAACGGCAAAACATTATTGTTAATTGATGATATCTGTACAACAGGCTCAACTTTTGAAGAAATGATTAACGAACTTGAAAAAAACGGCATAAATGATATTATCTGTCTTGCCGCAACAACTCCATTTGATGATTAATTAAGAAAGTATTATATGATTTTAAGAGAGTTTTCAAAATATTTACAAGAAAGAAATGAAGATATAATTTCAAATAAAACAACTACAACTAAATTATTGTGTGATTGGGTTAAATTTGTCATATATAAAAATCCCAAAAATCACATTGATAAAATCGTTCATAAAGAAATTATGCTTGCCGAAAATAAATCAGGTGACTTTCTTATAGTAGGAAAATCCGAAAGCGGCAGAGTATTGGTTAAATCATTATATAATTTTGCACTGAGCTATGAACATCATATTATGAGTAAATGGCTTTCTGACAAAACTCCTGACGACTTTGAGATAAATAAAAATACTGATTAATTATAGTGTATGTATTCTTCTATCTATATTTAAATTTATAGGATAGCCTTGTCGGTCAATTTATATTTATTTTTGAAAAACTACAATAATTATGAAATAAGTCAACAGGGAGTTAAAATCATGAATAACAGCATTTACCAGTCTCAAATGTGCCAACTTAAAGAATTAAATAATCTTTTTATTGAGCTTACCGAAAAAAATTGCAACCAGCATTGCAAACATTGTTACATAGACTTTCCTTTAAGCAAAAATATCAAAGATTTTATATCTATCGACAGAATAAAAGATGCATTAACCGATACAAGAAACGAAAAAATAGAATGCATTTATCTTACAGGTGCAGAACCAATGACACACCCTGACTTCAATTCAATATTAAGAACGTGTTTAAAGCGCTCTAATGTATGCATTTTCACTAACGGTTCATTTATAAATGAGAAAAAAGCACGATTTTTAAAACGTGTTGAAGAAGAAAGCAGTTTTGAAATTATATTTAAACTTAGTATCGACCATTATGATGAAGTAAAAAATGATGATATCCGTTCTCGAGGTTCATACAGACAAGTAATTCACGCTATAAAAAGCTTGTCTAAATATGGTTTCAATCCGATTTTAAACATAACAAATTATTATAGAGAAGATAAGAAGGTTTTAATTAAAGAATTTAAACGAATCTGCCAAAAAATAGGATTTGAAGCAGAAGATTACAATTTCACAATAAATGAATATCACGATAAAAACCTAAAAGCAGATAGTGTTGATTTCAAATGGAACAGCCTTGACTGCGAATACGGCAGAATATTAACTGCAAGGGGAGTTTATACATGTCCGTTTCTTGCAAATGATCACAGAGGAAGATGCGGTTCTGATTTCAGTGATTATTCCTGCCATAATACACTTGAAACAGATTACTGTGTAACCTGTTTCAAAAATAAAGAAAAATTATTCGGTATTAACTACAAACTATTTCAATCATGTTGATTATTGTGTAGCTTCCGGTGAAATTCCGCCGTCAGTTGGTGCCATCGGATCAGATTTTGCAGCATCATCAGGAGATGCGGCACCGCTGTCTGCTGCAGGAGCAGGAGTATCAACTACCGATGAAGGATCTCTTTGAGCATACAGTTTGAACTGAACGCTTGCTAACAATATCCTTTTATTTTTTTCGTAAGGAGCTATTTCAACTTTTGAAATATCAAGGAAGTGCTCATGTTTGTAAAGCTCTCTTAAAAAGTTTTCCAAGTTAGCATAAGTTCCAATCATTTCAGCTGAAACGCGGCAAACATGGTATCTGTTAGCTGCATTTTTAACAAAGTTATCATCCTGAGGATCATAATCATATTTTACAGAACGTGTTTTAATTTTATTATCTCTGATAATTTGTAAAATTTCACCGAATTCATCTGAAATAACTGCTTCTGTATCAAGTCCCTGTTCAATAGGCTTGAAAAATGCTTTCATTACATTTTCGTTTTCAGCTTCTTTTCTTGCAGCAGCAGCTTTTAATTCTTCAAGTTTTCTTTCTGTATCAGCAAGAGTAGAAGATTGTGTTTTATAATCATTTTGAATATTTGAAATAGTTTGGATTTGAGGTACTGTTTTAACAATCAAAACTATAAAAACAACAAGAGCAACAACTGCAATTCCGATTGCAATTTGAAATTTTTTTAAATATACACTATATTTTTCCACAGTCACTCTCTCCTATTTATTTCTCTTTCCCGAAGTTTAACAACGGTTTGTTTAATAACCCGCCTTTTTTGCTGTCATCCTGATTGTCAGAATTTTGATCCTGTTGAGCATTCGGATCAGGCGGCGGAGGCGGATTTAATTCGGCATCTGTCATATTAGTAATTTCAAATTCATAATCTGTTGGCTGGTTTGGATCAATAGAAACCGCATCATCAACAGAATCTGTTTTCATTTGAAGTTTATGTAATCTTAACTGAGTATTGATTAATGAATCTTTCATATTTCTAAAGAAAGTGTAAATATCTTCAACATTATTGCATTCGCCTTTAATATCAATTTTACCGTCATCTTTAGTTACAAAATATGTAATCCACAGTTTCTTAGGAACAGATTCACCTAACGCTGTATAAGCCATAAGTTTAGACCTGTTGTTTCCTAAAACTTTTTTAATTTCTGAATTAACATCAAAGTCATTCATTTTATTTTGCTGTTCCTGCATAGTTTTAACTTCTGCTTCAGCAGCCTGAAGTCTTGAATTTACGTCATCGAGCATACTCTGTTTTTTCTTAGCAACCATTGGCACAGCCACAAACAGAAGCAATGCAGGTATAAGTAAAATCATAGCAGCCACAACAGCGAGATTTCTTGCCGCATTTGGCGAAATATCAAATTCCTTATCGCCCAAAACCACGTGAACAGGTTCATTAGGGTCATCAACAGACATCCCGTCAGCTTTTGCTGCACTTAAGAAATTGAATTTAATCGGCATATTAACATTTGTACCTGTGGCAATACCGATTGCTTCCAGTGATATCTTATGCGCTGTTTCTTCAAGAACTTCTAAACTTACAGGTATTGCATCCTGTTTTTTGAAGCTGTTGTTTTCCCAATAGCTTACAATACCGTCAACCTGCAATCTTTTTGAAAGAAGCTCGGCACTAACCATATTGGTTTCAGACACTATATAAAGATAGTTGGCAGGGTAGCTCATAAGAGTAATTTGAGCTGATGCATTAATAGCATTATAGATTTCATCGCCTTCAAATGATTTAATAGCAAGAGGTTCTTCGTAGTAATCTACAATTGTTTTACCAACCATAGAACAGATTGAATAACCGCTGTTATTAATCAACATTAAATTCCAGCTGATGTTTTCTTTCATTTGATCTTCTGCAAGACCTGAAAAAGAAAGGGCTTTCAGAATAGAAGTCAATGACATTTCCACGCCTGAAAGGGTTGCACCCAATTCAGAAAGTGCATTTTTAAGATTTTCAATTACATTTTTTTGGACTGCCGAATAGAAAAGTTTTCTCATATCGCCTGACTGTGCATTATTTGAGTCAGTCCAGCTGATAACAGGTTCATATCTTTTGAAAATATATGACTGTTCAACTTCAGATGTTAAAGCTTCAGATACAGCATCATCAGCAAGCAATAAAGGCAGTTCCTTACTTCCGAATAAAACCATAGGAAGGTTTAAAACCACATTACTTTTAATATTAATTCTCAGTTCTGCAAAAAGTTCTGTAACAGCTTCTTTAAAAGCTTCATAATCAGCGGGTTCTCTTAAAGAGTCGTTATATTCTAACGGACGAAATGCATAATTCTTCACCGAGCGGCTTGAAATATCAAGTTGAATAAGTTCTAAACCTATGCCCGGCGTTATAGATAAATACACTGTATCTTTACTTCCCGCGCCTAATTGTGATAAAATACTATTTAAATCCATAATGTCTTTTTCTATACTTATTTACTCTATTACATTTTTATTATACAATATATTTTACAAAGTTGGCAAATTTAACATAAATTTACACTAAACGTAGGAGAATTTACCCGAATGAATGAGCTTATAGAAAAGATTAGTAAATTAAAAAAAGAAAAAAATGCAGTAATTCTTGCGCATTGTTATCAGAACGTAGAAATAGACGAAGTCGCTGATTATGTCGGCGATTCGCTGTATCTTAGCCAGATGGCTGCAAAAACAGATGCAGAAATCATCCTTTTTGCAGGTGTTTATTTTATGGCGCAGACTGCTAAAATTTTGTGTCCTGATAAAAAAGTTTTGCTCCCGCGTTTGGAATCAGGATGCAGAATGGCCGATATGATTACTCTTAACCAGTTGAGAGAATTTAAATCCAAAAACCCTGATATTCCTACGGTCTGCTATATAAATTCTACCGCAGAAGTCAAATCAGAGTGTGACATCTGCTGCACAAGCTCAAATGCAATCAGAATTGTTGACAGTTTAAAGTCTGAAAAAGTGTTATTTTTACCTGACACATATTTAGGCAAATGGGTAGAATCTAAGCTAAACGGCGTTAATGTAATAACTTATCCGGGATTTTGCCCTACCCACCTTCAAATCAGACCGGAAGATATTATTAATGCAAGAAATAAATATCCTGATGCACCTGTACTGGCGCACCCTGAATGTCACCAATCAGTAACCTCCATTGCTGATTATGTCGGCTCTACAACAGGAATTATGAAATATGCAGCTGAAAGTGATAAAAAACAATTTGTTATAGCAACGGAAAAAGGTGTTGTTGAACGTCTTCAAAGAGATTATCCTGAAAAAGAATTTATTCTTATCAAAGAAAGCATTATATGCCCGAATATGAAATGGCATAACCTTACAGATATTTATAATGCTCTTGAAAAAGAAGAACACGAAATTAATGTAGATAAAGAAATTGCATCCAAAGCATTGAGATGTATTGACAGAATGCTTGATGTATCATCAGTCGGAGCAAAATAATGGAAGAAACAACCGATATAATATACGGCAAAAATGCTGTTATGGAAGCGTTAATCGCAGGCGAAAGAGAAATTAACAAAATCCTTATCTCCAAAAATATTCACAGCGATAATAAATTAAATAAAATAAAAGAACTTGCAAAAGAAAACGGTGTAGTTTTTCAATTTGTTGCAAAAGAAAAATTTATTCCGTATGCTGAATTTAACCATCAAGGAATAATCGCTCAAATTTCGCCAATACAGTATACAGACTTGGATGATTTTTTGGAAGAAAAACATGAAAATGCTTCACTGGTAATACTTGACGGCGTTGAGGATTCTCACAATCTTGGCGCAATTATAAGAACTTGTGTTTGTGCCGGAGTTTCAGGAATAATTATTCCGTCAAGAAGAAATGTTCAGGTTAATGCTATTGTCGAAAAAACCAGTGCAGGCGCTATAAATCACATTCCTATCATAAAAGTAAATAGTCTTGTTAACGCAGTCCAAAAGCTGAAAAATTCAGACTGGTGGGTAGTTGCAACTGATGCAGGAGCAAAAGATAATTATTACGATGTCAATTACAACGATATGAATTTTGCTGTTATTATGGGCGCAGAACACGCAGGAGTTTCAAAATCACTCCTCAAGCTTTCGGATTTTACAGTTAAAATTCCTATGCTTGCCGATTTTAATTCTCTTAATGTTTCAAATGCTTTAAGCGCAATAATCTTTGAAACAGTAAGGCAAAAACTTTGCAAGCGTAAACATTAAGTTAATTTAACAACTGGCAAAAGAGATGACATTGTTATACTATGTAATCAGGAGAGAGTTTAAATTTTATGAAAAAAGAAATTGAAAAATATAGTCTTGCAACTGAGGAAATTTCTGATGAAAATGTTGATTTTCACGAAGTAGAAATACCTGAGGAAGAAGATATTATTAATACTGTTGAAGATCCGAAAATTCAGGAAAATTTATCAAGTGTTAACTCCGACGACAGTGTGAGAATATATTTGCAGCAAATCGGTAAAATTCCTCTGTTATCAGGCGAACAGGAGCTTGAACTTGCAAAAAAAATATATGAAGACCACGATGAGTTTTCTAAGAATTTGCTTGTAAATGCAAACTTAAGACTGGTTGTCAGTATTGCAAAAAAATATATTGGTCGAGGACTTTCTTTCCTTGATTTAATTCAGGAAGGCAATATGGGCTTGATGAAAGCTGCAGGAAGATTTGATTACACTAAGGGGTACAAATTCTCTACATATGCAACCTGGTGGATTCAACAGTCAATTACACGAGCAATTGCAGACAAAGCTCGTATAATAAGACTTCCTATTCATATGATTGAATCTTTAGGAAAAATCCGTCGTGCAACAATAGATTTGACAACCGAACTCGGCCATACTCCGACTAAACAGGAAATTGCATACAGATTAGGCGTTCCTGTAAGCAAACTTACTTCTATTATTAAATCTGCACAATCAACAATAAGTATGGAAACTCCTGCAAGCTCATCTGAAGATTCTTCAAAAATCGCTGATTTTATTGTTGATGAAGATTCAATAGCGCCTGACAGCAGAGTTTCTCAAGAAAATTTATTTGAAGATATCAGAAAAATGCTCAACCAGTTAAGTCCTAAAGAACGTGATGTTTTAATTTTGCGCTACGGTCTTGACAGCAACGGAAACAAAAAAACATTGGATGAAATAGGTTCACAATACGGCGTTTCACGTGAACGTATCAGACAGATTGAAAACCGCGCAATCGCAAAACTAAAAAAACTTTGTAAAAATAAAAAACTTTCAGTAGGTCTTAAAAACTATTTCGGGGAGTAGCAAAAAAAAATATGTGCAACTTTTATAATTTTTGTACAAATACAAGATAGACAGGATTATAAAATTATGAGTTTAAGAATAGGTGCATATAAAGCCGGTAACAACCCGATTACCAGATTTCAAAAAAGCGATAATATTGAAAGATTATTTAAGATTGCAGATAAAAATATCGGTTTTGATATCCAAAAAAGATTAAACAGAGAGCAAGTTGTAAATCTGTTAAATCAATTTGGACAAACAGGTGAAAGAGCGCTTAAAGAATTACCTTCTAATGCAGAAAAATTTGAATATTTTGCAGCGCATGGCGCTCTGGAAATCACTTCAAATGATAATAACGTTATTCTTATAACAAAAAAAATTAAAAATCCTGTAAGCGAAATGATAAAATCCATCCCGCACAGAATTAAAAGTTTTTTAAAGTAACTAACAAAAAAGAAACTAAATTAATGTATATAACAAAATTGCCTGACTTTAAAAGCCAGGCAATTTTTATATTAATCTCAATCAATTAACTATTCTGCATCTTTATTAATGTCTTTAACGCTCAATGCAATTCTGTGTTCTTGAGGTGTGAATTTTTTGATTAAAACTTCAACACTGTCGCCAACTTTGAATTTGTTGAACGGATTTACATTTTCTTCAGACATTTCAGAAACAGGAAGTAAAGCTTCAACACCAGGGAAAATGTTAATAAAAGCACCAAAACCTGTTACTTTATTAACTGTTCCTGTGATGATTTGTCCTTCTTCAAATTGTCCTTCAATTTGCTGCCATGGATCTTCGCCCATTCTTTTTAATGACAATGAAATTCTTTTTAATTCATTATCAATTTTAATAACTTTAACTTCAATTGTTTCACCTAAAGCAATCACATCTGAAGGGTGTTTAATTCTTGACCAAGAAATTTCTGAAATAGGTAATAAACCGTCAATTCCGTTGATGTCAACAAATGCGCCAAAATCAGCAATTCTTACAACTTCGCCTTTAACAATTGCACCTTCTTCAAGTTCTGATAAAATATTATCAACAACCTGATCGCGTTGTTCAGCAACAGCTTGTCTTTGAGATAAGATAAGTTTATTTTTCTTAGGATCAGCTTCAAGAACTTTTACTTCAACTTTTGTATCGATTAAACCGTCAAAAGGAGTACCTGTTCTCAATTGAGATGAAGGAATGAAACCTTTTAAGTCTGCAACGTCAACAAGAACACCGCCTTTAACGATTGAAACAACTTTTGCAAGGATAGTATCACCTTGAACTTTTGCATCGTTAAGTTGAGCCCAAGCTTGAGCAAATGCAAGTCTTTTAAGAGAAAGAAGCATACCGTCTTCATCGTTTTCTTCTCTTAATACATAAAATTCTTTTACATCGCCGATTTCTAAAGATTCTGAACCTTCTGCTGACGGAACTTCTTTATTAGGCAAGAAAGCTTCTGTTTTAGCACCTTTAACGCTTACCAAGAAACCTTCGTTTTCTTTTTTAATTACTGAACCTTCTACAATATCAGCTACTGTATAAGATTTTGAGAAAGATTCTTCTAATAATCTTTCAAATTCGTCTAAGTTTGTTTTTTCTAATGTTGCTGTCATTTTGTTTTGATTTCCTTTCGTTTTATATTTTTGTATTTAAAATGTTTTTAATTTGTCAATTACGCTGTCTATGATATCTTGCGGAGTTGATGCTCCTGCCGTAACAGAAATATTTTGAGATTTTTCAATTAAGTTTTTATAATTTCCCAATTCTTCTTCATTTTCTATATGAATAGTCTGAGTAATATCTTTAAGTATCTCTGCCAAATGGGTAGTATTTGCACTTTTTTTTGAACCCGCAACAATTACAAGGTCACTATTTTGAGCCAATTCTTTAGCTTCCTTCTGACGCATTGATGTACTTGCACAAATTGTATTTGCAATGTGCAATTCTTTCACAATTGAAGTCAGATATTCAACAATTGAATTAAGGGTCGTAATTCTTTGAGTTGTTTGAACAACTACACCTGCTCTTTTATGAGCTTTAATTTCCTCTTCAAATTCTTTTAACTGTTCAACAGATGCCGCAACAACAACTTTATCACTCCAAAGCTTTGCATTAGCTTTAATTGCTACAACTTCAGGATGTTCGGATTTGCCTACAATTACGACAAAATACCCGTCTTTTGCAAGTTCAACGGCTTTTTGCTGAACTTTTTTAACATCGGGACAAGTTAAATCTACCGGTTCAAACCCTGCTTTTTTAATCTTTTCAATAATTTCAGGGCTTTCGCCATGACTTCTTATAACACAAATACCTTCACCTTTTTCAGGGATTTCAGTCAGAGTTTGAATTCCAAGTTTTTCCAAATCATGAATGACATGAGTATTGTGTATAAGTTCACCGAGAACAAATACATTTTTATCGGGATTTTCAGCTTTTAATTTTTTAGCAGTTTCAACGGCTCTTTTAACACCGTAACAAAAACCTGCATACTTAGCTAATTTAATATCTTTTGCTATTTTATTATTTTTCGGCAATTTAAAATTGTCTTCTTTCTAAAAAAACTCGCAAGTAAAACTTGCTGTATGAATATTAAAATATAAAAATAAGAAAAAATCAAGCAAAAAGGCTTCTTAAAAAGAAGCCTTTAATTTCCATACCTAAAAATTCTGTACCTTTCTGTTTTTACCCGAGTGTGTTTAAAAATCCTTGTTTTAATTTCTTTACTTCATTATTATTGTTACCTAAATTTTCGGGCTTGCTTGCATATTTGTTATCGGAAGTATCAATTTTAGTATTTTGAACTACTGCCAAAGCTTTATCTCTAGTTGCTTCCGCAAATATCGCTTCATTTTCAAATACATAAGTTGATGCTATCTTTTTATTACTAGAATCACTTGAAAGCATTTTGTGAACAAGTTCAAACTTAATCGCAGCTGATACACCGTCAGTGCGTAATATTGTTCTGCCGTAACCCATTTGTACAATATCACCAATCATATCAGAGCTTAATAATTTAGGACAATATTTGCACATCATCAAATATACATCAGATTTGATGTTTGAAGGCAATTTGCTAATCATTTTATAACGTTCAGCAGAATCAGCCTTCATAAAGCTGGTGATTAATTGCTGTTTGTATTCACTTTGAGCTTGAGATGTCATTTGGTTAGCATTTTGAGCTTGAGCAATGTTAGTCATTGAATCAGCAACAGTTTCAGCTGCTTTTTGGGTATATTTTGCTTCCATTTGTGCGACATTAGCATTAATCTCATTTTGTACTGATGAGAGGTCGCCTTTACATTTATCAATTTGTAAATTACAAGCTTCAATAGCCTTTTCATTGCCTGTTGCATAAGTAGATTTGATTGCATCAGCCTGAACGCTTTCATCATATTTATTAATATTGTTTGCAGCGTGTTCTAATACATCATCAAATTTAGATTTCATAATATCATTATGCATATCTAACTGGTTATCTTTATGAGATTTTGCAATCTGGTCAGCCAAAGTTTTTTCAACTCTTTTTGTAATTTCAGGAGGTAAATCTTGAGCCACAGCTCTAACATGTTTGAATGCAGGAGTCTGATTATCTTTGTGTAATGTTGAAGGAACTTCTGCTGCTGTTTCTACCAATTCAGGAATTTTATCTTCCAATTGACGGCTTAAAGAAGGTAATTGAACATCTTTATTCAACATACCTGTTGTTTTAACAGCTTGTTTTCTCACTGCAACTGTACCGTTTTCTCTAATAACTTTATCAACATCGTTTTGAGTTTCTGATTTTTTAGATGAGTTTCTTAAGTTATTAACAACACCGAGTTGAGTTTCTTCATCTCTGGATTTAATATGAACTTTAGCAATTGCAGGTCTTTGTTCTTCTATACTGTTAATTTGTATAGATTGTGCCACAGCAGTTCGCAATTTTTTATTTTCTATTTTATTTTCAGCATTGCTTGCATAAGCAGCAGCAGATTCACTATCTAACTCTGGGATAGCTCTGTTAATTAATAACAACTCTGTTGCTACCGGAGGTTCGCTTATGTCAATAGCGTACTTTCCTGAATATTTTACAGCTTTAGTTGCCAAATCTTGTGCTAATGCTAAATCACCTGCACGTCTGGCATCTAATGCACAAGCCATTACAGCATCATGATATTCTTTTGTATTTCGTCCATGTTTCTTTAACAAAATATTATTTAAGACATCAGCTTTATTTGTAGGAATTGCAGAATTATATTCATCAGCGTGTTCAGATTTTTTAATTTGTGCATACAATGAAGGCGGTTCGTTAGGTTTAATTTCTTCATTATTAGCAATTTCCAGCAATTTATCATCTTTAGCTGATTTTGCATCAACATCCTTTAAATAGTTGTATTGTGCCTTTTCATACTCACTTAGTTCCTTGCCGTTTTCTACTTTATCTTTTAAATACGCAAGTTGTACTTTCTCGATGTTAAGCTTTTCAGATTTTAGTATACCTGAAACTGTACCGGGACATACATTACGTTCTTCACCTTTAACGGTTTTAAAGTAATAATTTGTTGATTCTGCCAATAAGTTTGTTCTATCCAAAAACTCTTTATCAGAATTGCTTAAAGATGATTTTCTATTATAGATTAAGTCTTCGGTTTTTACATCTTGTAAGTAGTCATATAACACTTCTTCTTTTTGTTCGGCAGATAACTTTTTAAATTTATCAGTTGACATCCCAAGCCTGTTTGCAGCTTGAATCTCACTCATTAAACTATCAGCTACTGAATGCTGTCCTTTTCTGCCAAATATTTGTGCAAATTCACCTTTATGAGATTTTTCAGCTTCCAAAATAGGATTAACTATTGCATTGCGTTCTTCATCAGTAAGTTTGTTCCAGTCTTCCTCTGTTTTAGGATTTTGGGAATCACCATACAAAAACTTATTTTTTGCTAATTCATAAGCTAATATTTCACCTTTTTTATTTAAATTGGATTTATTAAATCCGGCTTTATCAAAAGTTGTATCAGAAGATGCTGAATGGATTTCATCGTGATTATGTTCTTGATTAACAGCATTTTCTGTTACATCAGCATTAACAACTTCAGCTTGTTTAGTTTCAACTTTTGCTTCTTCTGCAACATTTGCTTGTATATCAGATTTTGCTGCAATTATTTTAATCTGTTCCTCTCTTGAAAGAGTGTCAAATCCGGGATGCTTAATAATTAATTCATTATATTGTTCTTTAGTTATACCAAGTTTTTTTAATATTTCATCTATTGACGGTTTTGATACAATAGGAATAGCTTGAGATGAAGAAGAAGACACCGCTGCTGAAGTAGATGCAGGCTTTGGTGCTTCTGCTGCAATATTCTTATTTAAATTTATATTAAACTCAGACATACTTCGCTCTCAATTTTTATCTTCTTACCAATATAAAAACATGCCAAAAGCATGGATTTCAGCATGTTTTGACATGTTTACAAATATTTACATTCAATTAATTAAGTGGTACAATTGCGCCTTTTGGCGTAACATCGTATTCTTTATTTCCGGGTTTACAGGTAAATACATTATAACATGATGCTGGATCATTATAAATAATTGTTAAAGCATTAGTCAAATCCATATCAGAAATATAATGTTTTTTTTCATCCCCGTCTTTTAATTCAACAATACCGTACTCTATAATCTGAGGAGCCGAGTCTTTTGCGAAAAATGTTGCTTTAGCAGGAATATTTGCTCTTACGGTTAAAGCAGGACCGCCGTCTTTTTTCAATGAAACTAATTCAATTTCATCAGCACCGGTAATTGAGTAATATGTAATATTATAGTTGCCGTTTTTACCTTTGTAATCTTGTGAACCTAAACGTTTATACTTAGAATAATCACAAGGAGGAGCATCTTTCATTGTATTTGCAGGTGCCACATTCTGCAAATCATAAGAAGATGCAGGACGTATTTTTCTGTCATAAGTTGTTATTTTAATTCCACTGTTATTTCTTGGGGATTCTAATTCTGAATGGACAAATTTACAAATTTCTTTCTCTGATATCACATCTCTTGTAAAATTTCCCTTATCTTCTTGGTCTGTATCATTTATAAACATTTGTTGTAATGAAAATTTATTACTTGCAGAATTGTCACTGGATACTATTGTGTAATTATAAACCGCAAAATCTTTTAAATCATATGTTTTTAAAAGCTTCGGATTAGATTTGTCAGTGTCATCAAAAAAGGCAACATTTATTTCTTCAAAGGTAGAATCGTCATTATCAGTACTTACAAAGTTTATAAGACGAGTTTCATTTTTTGTATATATTTCACCATTAGCTTTTTGATAAGTTTTCTCAAAACGATAACCTTTAGTATTTATAATTTTTCTGCCTGATTGCTCATAATTTTCCAAATCATTTATTTCATATAATTCAACATTATCTTCAATTCTGTCAAAGTATCTGTTTGAAGCAGTGCTTGACATTGGGCTCATTGCAATTATCGTAGCTGCCAGAGGAACTGCAAGTTTGTGAGAAATTGTATTACTTACTCCGTTATGATTATTTTGAGGCTGCTTTTTCTTTTTATTGCCTTCAAAATTTAATTGATTGTATCTATTTACTAATGATACTGATGCAACAGGTCTGATTGTCATAGTCTTTTACCCCAACATTTTTTAAATTTTTCTATCAAATTTTGTACTTTTAATCTAAGGCAAGAAGTAAATTTTTTTTGCCCTTATTTTTATTCATTAATTCCCTACAACCCGTATTATATCAACTCATAAAGCCTTTTGTAAAATAGTATATACGATATTAACAATTCTTTACACTTGCACGGTTTCTTTGTTTGTTGTAACTTATATTTGTATTAAATGCTTACACAAAGAAGGAGAACTCAAATGAGTGAAAGAAAATTAGTTGGAACAGGAGAAATGTTCAAAAAAGCATTAGCTGGCGGATATGCTATTGGTGCTTACAACGTTAACAACATGGAAATTTTACAAGGTATTGCAGAAGCTGCTGAAGAAACTCAATCACCTATCATTCTTCAAGTATCAGCAGGCGCTAGAAAATACGCTAACCAAACATACTTAATTAAACTTGTTGAAGCTGCTCTAGCTACAACTACTGTGCCTATCGCTTTACACTTAGATCACGGTGCTGATTTCGAAATTTGTAAAGCTTGTATTGACGGCGGTTTTTCATCAGTTATGATTGACGGTTCAAGATTCCCGTTAGAAGAAAACATTGCATTAACTAAACAAGTTGTTGAATATGCTCACCCTCGCGGAGTTTCAGTTGAAGCTGAGCTTGGTAAATTAGCAGGTGTTGAAGATGATGTTAAAGTTCATGCTGCTGATTCTACTTATACTGATCCTCAAGAAGCTGCAAGATTTGTTAAAGAAACAGGTTGTGATTCATTAGCTGTTGCTATCGGTACTTCACACGGTGCTTACAAATTCTCAGGCGAAGCTAAATTAGATTTCGAAAGATTAGCTGAAATTAAAAAAGCTGTTAATGAAGCGGTGGGTTATGATTATCCGTTAGTACTTCACGGTTCATCATCTGTTCCTGCTGAATTCGTTGCTAAATGTAACCAATACGGCGGTCAATTACCTAACGCTCAAGGCGTTCCTGAAGATATGTTAAACTATGCTTCTAAACACGGTGTAGCTAAAATCAACATCGATACAGATTTAAGATTAGCTATGACTTCAACAATCAGAGAATTCTTTGTTGAACACCCTGAAAAATTCGATCCTCGTGAATACATGGGACCGGGCAGAACTGCTGTTAAAGAAATGGTTAAACACAAAATGGTTGACGTTCTTGGTACTGCAGGACACGCTCAAGACTAGTATTATTATATATACTAAAAAGCTCTCTTATAAAAGAGAGCTTTTTTTATTTTCAAATTTGTTTAAGCTATTAATCTCAGCTTATCATTCGGTTTAATCATAACATGATAATTGTCAGGCTCGAATTTTAAATCATTATCCTTCATTATTGTATTTACTTCCTGAATAATTTCCTTGTCTGATGGCATATAATCTTTGTTATCTTTATGTTTTTCTATCAGATTACTTTTAGCTATGTTCCATACACTGTCGCCTCTTTTTACAGTATACTCTTTTTCGGTGCTTTCTTTAACTTCTGTTTTTGGAGGTTCTACAACAGGCGCCGCTGCATCAACAGGCTTTTCTTCTTTTAGCGGTGCATCTTTTTCAACAGTTGATACTTGTTCATCTTCTCTGCTGTCCGCAATTTCTTCTGTATTATCGTTTGCTAAAGCAGTATTTTTGTTTTCTTTAATATTTTTATCGGCACCAGCATTGTTGTTACAAGCCGCAACTCCTATTCCCGTTGCAACAAGAGCAACTACCGTACCTATTATCGCAGCCTTGCCTTTACCTGATTTTAAAAACTTCATAACTTTACCGGTACCTTTACCGGCTTTTGCTAATCCTCTGTTCCTTTCGGCATTTTGTGCAATCTGCCTCATTTCACGAGCTGCAGCATCATCAGCATCTGCAACCTGACTTGCAGCAGCTGCAAATTGGTTTGATTTAGCCTCCTGTTCAAGAAAAGCTTTTTCCAAATCAGCTGCATATTTTGCCTCGTAAGAAGCTCTTGCAGCTCCTGATAACGGGCGTTTATTATTTATACCAAGCCTTTCATCAATTTGTTCACTTGTTACTCCTTGAAATCTTGCACCTTGTTCTGCTCTGCGAGCGTTAGCTAAAGCTTTATCTGCCAGTGCCTTTTGTTCTGCAGTTTTTCTTTCTAAACTATTTATATCAGCGTATGAACTCATTCTTTGATTATAAGACTGTAAACTTCCTTCTGACGGCATACCGTTTCCACGTTGTACAGGCTGATATCCGTTTAAGCCTTCACGAAGCTTTGCTGCTTCCTTTTTGGACAATTTAGGTTTCTTTGTCTTCTTGGTGTTTTTTGTTTTCCTTTTTTCAGTTTTCCCACCGCTCGTTGCAGATGAAGTCGTATTTTCCAATTCTCGCAAATATGCATCCCTGCTTCCTTGCATACTAAAACTAACGGAATCAAATCCGAATGCTGCAGTTGTCATATTAATTTTCTCCTATGTTTTTTAAGATTCTGTCATATGACAAAATCCCAATATCCCCTATATAGTTATATTAAAAAATTCAGAGCGAAAAAATTGACTAATACTCTTCCAACAATCATAAACAATTAACAAATATTTACATAAAAAAAGAGAACTGATTATACAGTTCTCTTTTAATCTTTTTCATCTTCCGTTTAAATTATTTTTTTAAGAAATCAGGAATTTCAATGTTTGTGAAGCTTGGAGAAACTTCAGGCATTGAACTTCTTCTTACAGTTGATTGCGGAGCTGCTGCAGGAGTATTGTTAAAAGTACCTGCAAAGAAGTCAGAAGCACTAAGCTGTTTAACTTCAGTTTTTTCTTCAGGTTTTTGGTTTTTCATTTCAAAACCTGTTGCAATGACTGTAATTTGGATTTCACCTTGAATATTTTCATTAACTGCTGTACCGATAATAACAGTAGCATCATCATTAACTGCATCGTGAATAATATTAGCAGCATCTGATATTTCATGAAGTGTCATATCAGGACCGCCTGTAATATTAACAATTACGCCGGTTGCGCCGTTAATTGAAGATTCAAGCAATTGAGAGTTGATAGCGATTTCAGCAGCTTTAACAGCTCTGCCTTCACCTTGACCGCGACCGATACCCATAAGAGCTGAACCTGATGACTGCATAACACACTTAACATCAGCAAAGTCAACGTTGATAAGTCCGGGAACTGTGATGATATCAGAAATACCTTGAACACCTCTTAAAAGAACTTCATCAACGATAATGAATGATTCAGTCAATGATACTTGTCTGTCAACAACTTGTAATAATTTATCGTTAGGAACAACAATAACTGCATCAACAGCTTCTCTAAGTTTTTCTAAACCTTGACTAGCCTGGTTTTGTCTTTTTCTACCTTCCCAAGTGAACGGCTTAGTAACTACGGCAATTGTTAAAATACCTAATTCTTTAGCAATTTTAGCTACAACAGGAGCTGCGCCTGTACCTGTACCACCGCCCATTCCGGCAGTAATGAATACCATATCTGCGCCGTCTAAAGCTTCTGTAATTTCTTGTTGAGCTTCTTCTGCTGCCTTTTCACCTACTGAAGGATCACCGCCTGCACCAAGACCTGATGTTGATTTAGCTCCTAATTGGATTTTATTTTTTGTTTGACCGTATTCCAAAACTTGTAAATCTGTATTCATCAACCAAAATTCTACACCTGAAAGTCCGGCTTTAATCATACGGTTAACAGCATTTCCGCCGCCGCCGCCTACACCGATAACTTTAATTTTAGTCGGATTTATTGGAGACCTTTGAATTTGATCATTGCTTGTTGTTTCATCTTTCTTAGCAAAGATATCTGATACGAAATTTTCCACTATTTTTACCTCTTTATATATTGTATGCTATTAATCTTCAATAGTATAATAACATACTATTTTAAATAGAAAAAAAGTACAATAATTTACGTATAATTATGAACAAAAATTAATATAAATCGCCAAGAAACAGTTATAATAAGGAAATCGGCATGCCCATGTTATTTAATATAAGCAGGAGGCAGTCCCCAGTGCAATTTGTTTCTCAAGATAGAATAAAACTCTGAATCCTCTAACAGTGCAAGTTTTGCAGCAAATTCGGATTTTGAAACTTCAATTTCGGAGCTGAATTCATAAAATTCCTGACCATCAGTCGATAAAACATATTTAGTTTGCTTATCAGTACAGATTGTTATTTTTTCACAGTCAGGAACCACAATAGGGCGTGCAGTCAATGTATGAGGACATATCGGAACAATTACAAATGCGTTTAATTCCGGCGATAATACCGGACCGCCTGCCGATAAACCATAAGCAGTTGAGCCGGTAGGAGTTGCAACAATAATTCCGTCAGCCAGATAGTCACAAACAAACTTATCGTTAATCTTTAAAGAAAATCGAGAAGTTCTGCCAGTATCACAGCCTTTTACTACAAAATCATTCAAAGCCGTGAATTGTCCGCTTTTAAGCATTATTCTGTCTTCAATAATAAATTTTCCGTTTAAAATTTTATCAACTGATTGCTCAATATCTTCTTTAGATGATTGAGATAAAAAACCAAGTCTTCCCAAATTAATACCAAAAATCGGTGTTTTGGACTTTGCATAAAATCTTGCTGTTTTCAAAATTGTTCCGTCACCGCCGATGACAAAGACAAAATCAAATCCCTCTTTAAGCGCATCAATGTCAACTATCTCAGACTTAACGCCGCGCAAGTCCAATATCTGCTTCAAAGAATTTTTAACTTCAGCAGAATGAACTATTTCTGGATTATAGCAAATTGCAAAATTTTTAAGTTCCATAACGAGAAAAATATACCACGACTTTGAGATTTAAGCAAATAAAACGCCCTATAAAATATATAGGGCGTTTTTACTAGTAATCCATTTGCCAGTTAGCATTAAGTATATCACCGAAAGGCTTCCACATTACGCCACCTGCTGTACGTTGGTCCTCTGTTAAAGGGGCACTTACAACATCATTGCTGTAAGTATCAATTATACCGTTGTTATATATTGCTAAAAAGAACAAATCTCTGCCCACAATATTAGGTCCTTTTTGTCCGTTAATATCAACACATATATTCACGATTTTATCATTTGCTTTACTGTAAGCAGGGCGAACAGCTGCTCCGCTTGCAAGAACATAAGATTTATATGTAAAAGTAAAATAAGATTCATTTACATTTGCACCGCTCATCGTTTTGTAACTGCTCGCAAAACACGGAGCTTCAACAGCAGGACATTCGGCAACCACTTTAAGATAATCTTTAATAAAGTTCTGTGCTGCAGAAACGGTCGTCATACCTGCTTCTGAAAGGTTTATGGCATTCTTATCATTTTGATATCTGACTAATGCCTGTGAAAGTTCATTATAAACTTTATGCAGCTGTGTAACATAAGACTGTCTTTGGTAATTCTGCATCAAAGACGGAACTGTCATTGCAGATACAACACCAATAATACCTAAAGTTACTAAAACCTCTGCAAGAGTAAACGCATATTTTCTGTTTTTCATACAATCTCCATTATGTTTGTGATGCAACATATCACTATTATAACAGATTTTATACTTTTTACAACCCTCTAAAAACGCTTGAGCAGAGCTTAAAAATCTGCCCCCCCCCCGCAAGCAGTGCTACGCACGTAGCCATTTGAGCTTGACCCGTCACATTGGAGCTTTGTCAAAACTTTTCCAATTGACGTAACAGCTTCTTTACTAAACTTTCTCATAAATTGCTCCTTTCTATATTATTATAAACCATTTTCGGATTTTTTTCAATAAAAAAAAGAGGCACAATGTGCCTCATATTCAACTATCTCTCTTTCTCATATTGTTATAGACTACTGTTGCAGAGGTGCTCTCCACAAAGAGTCATTAAATTTATTTTGATTAGCAGTAACGTCAACAGACAAAGTAACGTTGCTAGGTGTGAATACAAATACTAAATCACCTACTTTTTGCGGTTTGCCGTCAAGAGCGTGAGCTGCACCGCATACGAAGTCGATTGTTCTTTGTGATTGTTCTTTATCTAAAAGATGAAGGTTTAAAACGATTGTTTTTCTGTTTCTAAGATGTTGTACAATTGTTGCAGCATCTTCGAATGAACGAGGTTCCATAACTTTTACTTCATAACCTTTGAAGTTAGGGTGATTAACAACTTTTAATTCGCTTGTTTTATCAACTGTTGGCTGATAAGAATAAGCAGGATCCAATGCTAAATTGTCCTGAACAGGATAATCTTCATCAATTTCCTGAGCCATTTCATCGAAAATAGTTTCTCTTGGTTCAAATCCTTTTACTAAAAAATCTACTACTGATTTAATTTTGTCTGTTACTACTGCCACCGTTTTTCCTCCGTTTATCTTACTTATTTAAATAATTTTCTACCTATTCTCAGCATTGTCGCACCGTTTTTCACTGCGATATTGTAATCCTGACTCATTCCCATTGATATCTCTCTTAATTCACAGTTGTATTTTTGTTCAAGTTCGTTTTTGATATCTCTCACTTCCGAAAACAGCTTGTTCAATTCTTCTTCAGAAGCCCCAAGAGGCGCCATATTCATTAGTCCTGCAACTTCAATAGCGGGAAGCTCTTTTATAGAGGTAAAAATTTCGAAAAGCTCTGATTTAGAAAATCCAAACTTTTGTTCTTCTTCTGCATTGTTAACCTGAAGAAAAATTTGCTGAACTTTCCCTGCTTTTGCTGCTTCATCCGAAATTTCTTTTGCAAGTTTGAATGAATCCACAGAATGTATATAATCAAAAGTCCCTACTACCTTTTTAACTTTGTTAGTCTGCAGGTGCCCTATAAAATGGAACTTTGAATTACTTTTTATTTCTGCAGGAAGATTGTTAATCTTCTCAATAGCCTCAATTACTCTTGATTCCCCGAAATCCCTCAATCCGGCATTATATGCTTCGATTATGGCATCTTCGTTAAAATACTTCGTAACTGCAATTATTTTTGGTTTATAAGGTGCGATTTCTTCCTGTATTTGTAAAAGATTTTTTTTAACCGTGTTTAACATAAATAATCATCCTACCCCTACAAGAAGTTGAATATAGTATTAATTGTACTCTATACATCTGACGCGGACAACTTTTTTATTTTTAACCCTTCCTCCTCTATATATTTTCCCCGAAAACCATGATGTCATCATGATTTCGCGGTATTTAACATTTCTTCAAGTTTGGTTAATATTTTGTAATATTGTCTCTTTTACGGCATGCTTTTTATTATTTTGGGCATGCCCCTGATGTATATTATTAGAATAAACGATGTTTACAAAGATTTTATCCACTAAACACATGAGATTTTTTGATTTTATTAAAGAAATAAGTATAATTAGCTTGTGGATATTTCAGAAAAAGAAAAATTTGATACCGCATTTAAGCTTCACAGAGAAGGAAAGACTGCTGAGGCAGAAAAAGCTTATATTGAAATTTTAAAGGCAAAACCTGACAATTACGAGGTTCTAAACCTTTTGGGATTGCTTTATCTTTCTCAAAATAAACAGAAAGAAGCAGAAGAATATATAACTAAGGCTTTATCTTTCAATAAAAATTCATATTTTTATGAAAATTTGGCAACGGTTTATATTCAGGAAAAAAGTTTTGACAAAGCCTGCAAAATTTTAGAGGAAGCTATAAACACGTGTGAGTGCGGATTTGAGATTTATTTTCTTCTTGGATTATCCTACAAAAACAACATACAATACGAAAAAGCTGAAAATGCATACCTTAAAGCGCTTGAAATTAACCATAAATCAGAAAAAGCGTGTTTTAACCTTGCAAGCCTGTATCTTTTCCTGAACAAACCTGAAAAAGCAATTGAATACTTCAAAAAATGCCTTGAAATAAACCCGAATGATAAAGAGGTTCTTTATTTTCTATCTTTAGGATATTTCAGAATAAAAGATTATGAAACAGGGACAAAATACTTTGAAAACAGGCTATGCAGAAGCACTGCAATCACTTCCCAGAAAGTAACTTATCCAAACTTGATAAAAAAAGCACACCTGTGGCAGGGTGAAGATATTTCCGACAAAACGCTTTACACATACTACGAAGCAGGTTTCGGCGACATGATTATGTTTGCAAGATATATTCCCGAACTTCAAAAACGATGCAAAAAACTTTTAATAAAACCGCAAAAAGAGCTTTCGCAATTGTTTAGAGATAACTTTCCCGAAGTTGAGGTTATGGACTTGTTTTATGATGAAGCAAATACGGATTTTGATGTGCACATTCCTTTTTTGAGCGTTCCGTATGTGCTGGGGCTTAATAATGAAGCAATATTCATGCATCACGACAGGTATCTTAAAGCAACACCCGACAAAATAAAATATTACAAAGAAAAGTTTTTTAATAATGACAAGTTTAATATAGCCGTTAAATGGCAGGGAAACACTTATTACGAAACAGACAGGGTAATAAATGTTGATGCTTTTGCTCCATTATTTGAACTGCCTAATGTAAAAATTTTCTCAGCACAAACATTTGAGGGAGCTGAGGAATATGAAAAGCTTGCTTCCAAATATGACATTACTGACTTAAGCAAGAGCTTTAAAGATTTTTCTTATACGGCAGGCGCTGTTGAAAACCTTGATTTGATTATTTGTAATGATACGTCTTTAGCCCACCTTGCAGGGGCAATGGGAAAACCCTGTATCATTCTTCTGCCTTATCAGTATAACTGGAGATGGCATATGGATATAACTCACTGCGACTGGTATGACAGTGTTAAGCTGTTCCGATTAGGCAAAAAAGAAAGCTGGAATGAACTTATGCAAAGGGTTGCAAAAAGTTTAAAGGCAGCTATCTAGCTGCCTTTTTTAACTATTTCTTTTCAAATATCATTACGTATTCGTGTTTAAAGATAAAAAATCCACCTGCAAGAGCTCTGTAACGCCATAAATTAGCGGTTTTCCCCTTGGCACGTTCGTTTCCCTGAATATCTTTTACAATAATACCTTTCAGCTTAAATCCCAAGCTCATCATTCTTGCCATACACTCAAATCCGAGCGGCTGAACTTCAGAATTTTTGTAGCTGTCACCGATAATCAATGCTGCAAAACGTCCTTTTTCAAGCATATCGTAACCGTTTTTTGCAACTTTCGCGAATAAATCGTAAAATTCTTCTGTTGTATCGCAGTTTGATAAATCTTCTTTTTTATCCGAAAACTTAATAATATCATCGTAAGGCGGGTGAAGAATTAAGAACTGGGCTTTTTCTTCACGCATAATATCAAGACTTGCCTGAATTTTTTCTTTAGCTATTTCTGATGCAGAATCCGCACAGATTACTCTGACGTCAGTTACAAGCTGTTTTGGAGTAAACTTTTCGGAAACGCTTTCTGCAAGTTCATCTTTAAGTTCAACTCCAATGCAGCGTCTGCCCATATTTACAGCTTCAATCCCTGAAGTTCCGGAACCGAAAAACAGGTCAAGCACAATATCATTTTTCTTGGTAAATCTTTCATAAAGCTGTTGAGCGATTTGAGGGATATAGTTTCCGTGATATTCATTGGAGTGTCCGCCGTCTTTCAATCGTGTCGGAAATTCCCACAATGTATCTGTTTTCACATGTTCATAAGCTTTCCAGTTGTTTAAATCAATGTCACTGTATTTGGTAGTTTTGACAGGTTTTACAACTTGCAAATCCGCCTGTTTAGACGGTTTTATTTTTGTATTTGTTCTCGCTCTTACCAAGTCTTTTTCTCCCTATAAATAAATTCTCTTTATAGCATCTTATAGAAATGTTTCAGATTTGTAATCAAACATTTAGATGAATTTGTGTTTGTTGTAGATTGAAAAATAGATGGAGGTATGATGTTCGAGGGAGCATTTACACTAAGTAATTTTTATATGATTGCAGGATTTTTACTTTCAATGTATGCCTGCGTTTCAAACGATATTATTCAAACTCTGGGTACATTTTTAAGTGCAAATAAAAAAACACCGTTTTATTATTTGTGGGCTTTTTCGGTAATCGTTCTTGTTATAACAATTGTTACAGGATGGATTGTTAATAACGGAGATATGTCCTTCGGTCTTTTGACCAGAATTCCTGTAACAGAGCATTATACATTTCTTTACCTGCTTCCTCCAATTATACTTATACTTTTAACAAGATGGGGAATTCCTGTTGCAACAACATTTTTGGTGCTAAGTGTTTTTTCTGTCAGCGATACATCCGTAATTTGGATGATGCTTACTAAATCTGTACTCGGTTATGTTATTGCATTTGTTGCCGCAATAATTATCTATAACATCATCGGACGACCTTTGGAGAGATATTTTTATTACACCCAAAAACGTTCCGGAGATACTAAAATTTCAAAATGGTGGATGGTTGCCAAATGGTGCTCTACTGCATTCATCTGGTCCCAATGGCTTGTACAGGATTCTGCAAAGCTGTTTGTATATTTACCAAGAAAGGCATCTGTCACAGAATTATTATTTGTACTTTTAAGCTTCACTGTTTTCTTGGGAATTTTAACTTACAAACGCGGAGGAGATATTCAAAAAATTGTCAAGATGAAAACAAATGTTCAAGATCCCCGCTCCGCAACTATTATTGATATAATTTATGCATTCTTGCTCTTATATTTTATAAATTTAAACAATGTGCCGATGTCAACAACCTGGGTTTTCATAGGTTTGCTTGCCGGACGTGAAATTGCGCTATATCAAAGATTGCGTTTTGAATCTCCTAAAAAAATGTATAAACATATTATAAAAGACTTATACAAAGTAACTTTAGGTTTAATAGTTTCGGTTGTAGTAGTAGTTTTACTTACACAATTTGATTATGTTAAACATTTCTTCTTCTCTCATTTTATAGGAGGCTGATATGGCTAGAATTCAACAATTATCAAAACATTTAATAAATCAAATCGCAGCAGGCGAAGTTATTGAACGCCCGGCATCTGTTGTGAAAGAATTGGCTGAAAACTCCATAGATGCAGGTGCTACAAAAATAAGTATTGAAATCAATAACGATTGCCGTGATATAAGAGTTGCGGATAACGGATGCGGAATTCATCCTGATGACATTATGCTTGCTTTTTCAAAACATGCTACAAGTAAAATTGCTTCTGATGATGATTTGTTTGACATTCATACACTTGGTTTCAGAGGGGAAGCTCTTGCAAGTATTATTTCAATTTCAAAACTTACCTGCACTACAAGAACTGTTGATTTTGAAACAGGTACAAAGGTTAAATGCGAAAACTCCGAAGTTAAACAGGTTGAAACAGGATGCGCAGTCGGAACTATTATGGATATAAAAGATTTGTTTTATAACCTTCCTGCGAGATTAAAATTCTTAAAAAGCCCTAATACGGAATTTTCATACATTCAGGAGCTTGTTCAATCCTTAGCACTTGCTCATCCCGAATGCTCTTTGGAATTAAAGAAAAACGGCAAGACAATGCTGAAAACATCTGCACAAAATAACTTGCTGCAAACTATAAAAGAGGTTTATTCTGCCGATGTTATCTCAAACCTTAAAGAAGTCTTAAAAACAGATAACCTCTCAGGCTTGAAAATTAGCGGTTATGTCAGCACTCCTGATTACACACGCTCCAGCAAAAAGAGTTATCATATTTATATTAATTCCAGAACAGTGAAATGCGGAGTTTTTCAAAAGGCTATTGATACTGCTTACAAAAGCCTTATTGCAAACGGCAAATATCCTTTTGTTGTTTTAAATTTGGAAATTCCGCCTGCTGACGTTGATGTTAATGTTCACCCCACAAAAAAAGAAGTAAGATATAAAAACACAAACCAAATATTTAATTTTATTTATACTTCTATTCAGGCAGGACTTTCAAATTATGTGGAAAGACAATACCCTCAATTCACACAAACTGCACCTCAAAGACAGGATAACGTTGTTGATTTTATTCAGCCAAAACTTGAAAGTTCGGGAGAAATCTTTTTTGACAAAAATGATGATGCAGTTTATGTTTCAGACAAAATTATGGAACAGGAATCAGAAAATAATGTCCAGGAAAAAGAAAATACTGAACAAAGACAATTTTTCGTTCCTGCCGAAAAAGAACCTGAACATGAAGAAAACATTGTCGGACAATACAAAAATACATATATTTTAATAGAAAAAGAAGACGGCTTGGAAATAGTTGACCAGCACATAGCAGAAGAACGATACATTTATGAAAAGCTTATGTCGGAAAAAAATATTGTATCACAGATGCTTTTTGTATCTGATGTAGTTCCAGTTTCTATTTCTGAAGCAGAACTTATCAAAGAAAACATAGAAAAGTTTGAAAAATTTGGTTACGGAATTGAATCCCTAAAAGACAATGAGTTAATTTTCAAAAAAGTTCCGCAAATGATTGCGAAGGTAAACCATAAAGAGATTTTAGCTGATATTTTGGAGAATATTGACGGTAATATTGACAGACTGGAAGAAAAAATTCTTATTACAACATCTTGCAAAGCTTCTGTAAAAGCTGGTCAAAAACTTTCTACCTGGCAGATGCAGGAAATTATCAAAAAATGGCGTACAACAAAAATGCCTTACACCTGCCCTCACGGCCGCCCCATTGTTAAATTCTTCCCGCATAAAGAAATTGCAGCATTTTTCCAAAGAAATGCATAAATAAAAAAGAGCCTTAAATAAGGCTCTTTTTTTTACTAATCAACATTTGCAGACAGACAAGTTTTTTCATAGTGCAATCTGTTGTTAAATTGATTAATTCTTCCCATTACTTCTTTAAACATAGGTATAGGTAAGCTTTGTTTACCGTCAGATAAAGCATTTTCAGGATCATGATGAACTTCTATCATAATACCGTCAGCACCTACAACAAGCCCTGCCTTAGCCATCGGTTCTATCAAATATCTTTGTCCTGTACCGTGGCTTGGATCTACAATTATAGGGAGGTGAGAATATTTTTTTATAACAGGAATAGATGCAATATCCATTACGTTACGGGTAAATGCGCTGTCAAAGCTTCTTATACCTCGTTCACAAAGGATTACATTCGGATTTCCGTTATACATAATATGTTCTGCTGCAAGTAAAAATTCTCTGATTGTACTTGCCAAACCGCGTTTTAAGATTACAGGCTTTCTGCATCTGCCGACAGCGTGAAGCAGTTTAAAGTTTTGTACGTTTCTTGCTCCGATTTGCAATACATCAATGTATTCACACATTATGTCAAGGTCCGCAACATCCATAACCTCTGAAACAGTCAAAAGTCCTGTGGCTTCACTTGCCCTCTTCATATATTGCAAAGCTTTTTCACCATAGCCTTGAAAATCATAAGGCGATGTTCTCGGTTTAAAAGCTCCGCCTCTTAAAAATTCACAGCCCATTTCTTTTCCTGCCATAGCAACTTTTAATAGTCCCTCATAATCTTCTTCAACTGAACAAGGACCTATCATTGAAACAGGCTTATTTGTACCGCCTATTTTTACACCGTTTGCAAATTCTATTACGGTATCATCAGGCTTTCTGTCACGAGATGCAAGTCTGAACGGTTCTCTTATGATTTTAACTTCTTTTACGCCGTCAAAAGCTGAAATTCTTCCGGGAGTAACTGTCGTTTTATCACCGATGGCATCAATAACCGTGTGTACTTCACCCTGATTAAATCTTATATCAAATTCATTGTCTTTTAAAAAATCAATAACTTTTTGTACTTGAACTTTGGTAGCGTTACGCTCCATAATTATAATCATAGTCATCCTCCATATTCCGGCAAAAAGTAGTGTATCATAAATATTTTTTATTATCAATCTGCTTTAACATTGCTTTTGCAGGATAATAACCGGGTAAAACCGTTAAGCAGGCATTTAAATATTTTTCGGCTTCTTTAAAATCATTTTTATTGTAATAAATATATGCCAAAAGATAGTGCAGCTCAGGATCATGATAAAAATAGGATTTTGCTCTGTCTAAAAAGAACAAAGCCTGTTCCTGCAAATTATTGTTATAAAACACACGTCCGATAAATTTATGAACTTCAGGGTTTATAGTAAACATAAAATCAGCATATCTTACAATATTTTCAACATATTCACCCTTGTAATAATGAATAAGTATATTCAAATCAATTTCCAAGAAATTTCTAAGCTCAAAATATGAAGGATATTCTCTTATATCCTGCTGTATTAAGGAAATCATAAAATATCCCCAATGAGCTCGAATATCATTATTTTTAGCAGCTTCAAACAGGTTCTTCGCCTTAACTATATTATCAGACAGAAGCTCGTAATATGCATTTTCCAAAATGCAGCCGTTTTTAACAAAAAATTGTTGGCTCTCTTTATCAAGAGAAACCAACAATTTTTCTTTAGCTGTATTATAATTTATAACCATAAACTAATATTTGTCGTTGTTAGAACCAAAGCTGAAATCAGGCATCATAGAATTCATCATCATAGCCTGCATTACTCTCGGATCAATATTTTGCCCTTTTTGAACCTGACTCATCATCATAGGCAGCATATTCATCATACTGTTATTATTGTTATTGTTTCCGCCTAAGAGCATACTCATTTCCATCATTTGCGGATCCTGATACTGCATCATTGAGGCATAACCTTCCGGTTGAACAGTTAAGTTCAGCCCGGCAGCTTTTAATGTCTTGACAGCATTTAGAATTTCTTCATCACTTACTTGAGCAATTTTTTCTGTTTCTTCTGCAGATGACTTATTGTCAAATTTTTTAATTTTTTCAAGGTCTTTTGTTTCAAGAGAATCTTTTTTATTGATTGTTTCTTTAATGTTGTTTAATTCTTTTTGTTTAACTTCCTGATTTAATTCAGGTGACAAACCATTGCCATATGGAGATTTGATAAATCTGTCCAAATCATCTTCTTCAGCGCTTGTATCTTCAGGCGGCTGGCAAGCAGGCCCTCCGGTTAAGCAATCACGTCCTTTAATTGCATAATCAACTAAATAGCTGTTCGGGCTTAACGCTATAACCTTTTCGTAAGATTCGACTGCATCTGCCAGCATGTCCACATGGGTATAAGCCAGTGCCATATAATAGTAAGCAACCGCATTTGAAGGATCTTTTTTGACTAATGAAAATAACTCTTGAAGACATCCGGAATAATTTCCATTTTTGTACTTAGCTATTGCACTTTTAATATTTGCATTCGGATAGTAAACAGTTATTTTATCTAATGAAGATGAAGCTGTATTTTTTAAACTGTCACTGGTTGTTTTCATTGAACCGTCCGGATTGTAATCAACCTTTCTCGGCTGGTTTAATTTTTCCAAATTTTGAGGCGGTGCTGCATTTACACATAATGCGCTTAGTGCTAATAATGCAGTTAATGTAACAAAAATTTTCTTATTCATCACGTACGTCCTTTTTCTCATTCTTAATGATTTTTCAATATAAATCAAGCTCTTTACTTAAATTATATAACATTTTTTAAAATAGTCATAGTGTAAATATATGATATTGATATTATCTTACAGAAAATTCACATCCGCAGTAATTTTGCCTGTACAGGTTTAAATCTTTAGAAATTCTGTTTGTCTTTAAAAATCCGTCTTTTTTCTTAAAGTCAATTGCAATGTATTCAAGTCCGTATTCTTGCGCGATATTTTTACCTATTTCACTAAGTCTTGAAAAATTCTTATGCGGGCTTATTACAATTGAGGTTGTAAATTTATTTATTCCCGACTTTTGGGCAAATTCTGCTGTTTTTCTTAAACGCAGTTCAAAGCATCTGTCACATCTTTTCCCTTTTTCCGGTTCGTTTTCATAACCCTTTGCAGCACTGTAAAATTCCTGCGGGTTATAATCACCCTCAATTAACTTTACATTAGAATATGAGCATAACGTCTTTTCTGCATCCAGTCTTTTATAATATTCTTCCTGCGGAAAAATATTAGGATTATAAAAATATACAAAAACCTGATATCCCATATCTTGTAATAAAGATATAGGATATCCGGAACATATTGCACAACAGCTGTGAAGTATTATTTTATTTTTCTTCTGCACCTGCTTTTTCTACCCATTCCACGTATTCTTTGTAAGGCTTAATACCTACATAAGCATCGTTATTTATCATTGTTGTCGGTGTTCCGTTTATGCCTTTGGCATAAGCTTCATCAATTTCTTTACGTATTTTTTCAGCTGTTTCAAGACTGTTTGCATCTTCCTGAAGCTTCTGCATATCAAAGCCCATATCTTTTACAAGGTCAAGAATTGCTTCTTCATTTTGAGGTTTATTTTGGAATAAAATATCGTTCATATCCCAGAATTTACCTTGCTTTTCAGCAGCAATTGCATATTTGGCATCTATACAAGAACCTTGATGGAACGGTCCCTGCAAATACTTGTTACAATCTGTATCCAGAGGAAGATTTCTGTGAATAACCTTAATATCTTTCATATCTTTTGCCAGTTTATGCATCATAATATTGTGAGCATAACATATCGGACACTGGTAATCTGAATATGTATAAACAATAATTTTTGCATCTTTATTACCCAAAACATTACCTTTAACAGCGTATTTATTATGTTTTGCTTTTACAAATTCTTTAAATTGAAGCTGTCTTTTTACCTGCGGTGCAAATACATAGCTTGTTGCAGTATAAGTTAAAAAGCTTGCGGCAGCCAGCATAACAATAATAAAGGCTATTAAATATTTTTTAATTTTAACAGCATCTATAAAATCCGCAAAACTTTGTTTAACTGATTTTACAAAACCGCCGTTTTTGAAATCTGTTGCAATACAGCCTATTAAAAGATTTAAGATATAAGTAAACGCGCAAAGCACGCACAATTTTTTAATTTCAAACAAACTTAAGCATAACAATATCATTGAAATTATGAATGAAATTAATCCCAGAGATGCTATGTAATCCAACGGATTTTTGAAAACTTCCAAGAACTTTAAGAATTTTACATTCTTCAATTTATTTACAAAAAGCATAAAAATCATAAATGCATATAAGAACATTCCCCAGTAAGCAAGAGGAATACCAAAGAATTGTGATTCAGTGGTTTTTGCAATTCCGTCGCAATCAATAAAATCATTTACAGAACAAAAGCTTGCTAATGCATAAGGATTAAAGTTTGCATTGTAATAAATAATCGCCAATTTTATTGTTGTAAGTAACCCTATAACTGATAAAACAGCAATTCCAACCTTTTTTTTCATATCTTCATTCATACATAATTCTCCTATTATATGTTTATAATACAATTTTAATTTTTATAAATCAATAGCATAAAGCAGGTATATTAAATCCCCCGTTATGGCAATAAAAAGTCTATTATTATATTTTAACCTTGAATAAAATAAGATTTCATGGTATACTTGATTTATACAGTTATTTTGCGAGAGGTTGATTTGAAAAAGAATATTTTTGACTTGTTTTTAGATAAAGTACTTACTGTACCTTTTTGGGTAAGACAGGTTATATATCTGAAATTAGCTCAGGAAATGAGAGAAAAATCTTGTGAAAACTTTTTAAGAAATAATCCTGATGATATTCTCTCTACATTCGTTCCTACTCTTACCTTTAAGGGAAAAACAGAACTTATGGAACGTAAATGCGGACTTGATAATAATATTTATAACTTCCTTCAAGGATGTGCAAATGAATACAGCATGCTGGAAATATCAGTTAACACTTTCCTTTCTATGGAAGAAGTTGCTAAGTACTATGAATTATGCCTGGAACAAAACTTTATTAAAGTGCCTGATTCTAAAGAAATTCATGCTATGGCAGGTTATATTGCAGGCAAATTCAGAGTCGGCGAATATTTTAAACAAAAAGGAGCACTTACTGTTGATCAGCTGCAGCAGGCAATTTTAGCTCACCGAAGCGCAAACGAACAAGGTCAGCCTGCAAGATTTGGAGAAATCCTTGTAACACTCGGTTTTGTTAAAGAAGAAGATTTAACAGCTTTGTTATTGTTAAAAGAAGAATCTAAAAAACGTTTCATTCTTGACTACAATACCGTTCCAAAATCCGAAACAACTTTTACTAACGATAATCAAAAGTATGAGGAAGAAATTGCGGCATTAAAAGATGAAAATCTTAAATTAAAACGTAAAATGATTCAGCTTTTGGAGTTAGTAAAAAGAAATGGTCAACAATAATACAGAACCGACACTTCTTGTCGAATTTGAAAGAGACGGACTTGTAGAGCGCGAGCATTACGGTTTTATAGTTCTTGCCGATAAAAACAGGGCTTTTGACTTTACCGGAGATGCAAAAAATTATCCGTTCTATCTGCGTTCCTGCGCTAAACCTTTACAGGCAAGCCTTTTGATAGATTTCGGGATGGACAAACACTATGAGATGACAGAAGAAGAAATTGCAATCTGCTGTGCTTCTCATGCCGGTGAGGAGGTTCATGTTAAAACAGCAGTCGGACTTTTAAAGAAAATCGGACTTGATGAAAGTTATTTAAAATGCGGTTTTCATAAGCCTCTTTCTAAGACCGAACAAAATAAAATGCTTTTATCAGGAACCCGGGAAAACATAATTCAAAACAACTGTTCAGGCAAACATATTATGATGCTTGGTTTATGCATAATGAAAAACTGGGATTTGGCTACATATAATGAGCTTGAACATCCTTTACAGCAGGCGATAAAAAATAAAATTAATGAATTATGCCATATAACTAAAGAATATCCGATTACAAAAGACGGATGCGGCGTACCTATTCATTCCATGCCTTTGAAAAACATGCTTCACGGGTACTTAAATCTTTTTTGCAATCCGAAATACGAAAAAATAAAAAATGCATTTTTAAATCACCCTTATCTTATAGGCGGTGAAGACAGAACTGACACCAAAATTATAGAAAATTCAAACGGACTTGCTGCAAAAGTAGGAGCAGGCGGATTATGCATAGTTGTAAATACTTTAACAGAGGAAGCCTTTATTGTTAAGATTGCAGACTGTGATATGCAAGCCAGAGAACTTGTAGTTTTGCAGGTTCTCAAAAATCTTCACTGGGCTGACATTGAAATCTCTCATGATATAAAAACACTTCACGGTGAAAAAGTCGGGGAAATTATTGTTTCAACTTAAGTTTTCCGTTGAACATTTTTGATGCCTCCTGATTATATTCTGCTTTTACATTTAAGTAAGCATCTTTCTTAATCAAACCGTTGTCAGTTTCTATTGACATAAAATATAAGCCTCTGTTATAAACATTCTGTGCTGATTTCATTATCTCATCAGGTATTTTTCCGTTATAAATCCTGCTTGCATGAGATATTTCATACAGCCTGCGCTTATCTAATCCGCTTAAATATTTTCGAAGCGTTTTACCGTCTTTTTCAACAACAAACATTTTTTTGTTTTCAAAGTTATTAATATATTTCTCCAGTTCGCCTGAACTATTGAATTTTATTACGGAATAATCAACATTCATTTTTGCAATAGCAGATGAGTAATCACCGCTTTTTAAAGCACTTACAAATCCTGAATGGTTTTCAAACATTGTTTCGCCTCTGTTAAACACAAAATCCATTACGGAATCTTTAACATTCTGCGGCATTTTTTTGTAAGCATCATCACCGATTATAGCTCTAATGTTTTGTTCTCTATCAAGAATATCCTGAGCCAATAGTGTATAAATCTGCGTATCAGAAAGTTTCGCATTTTTATATTTTGTATACTCTTTACCATCAAGAGTGTGTCCTATGCCGATTGTTTTAACCCCGTTTTTGTCTGTGTATACGCTATTGTGTTTTTCTTCCATTTTTTCAAGCGACTTTAAATAATCAAGGCTAAACCCTGTGGCTTTTGCTGCATCATCAATACTTTTGACGTTTTTAGCAATTCTTCTTTCTGGAATTTTAATTGTTTCACCCACTTTAAGAGCTTTCTCATTAAGAGAATTAAGAGCAAGCAGCGCTTCTGTTGAAACATTAAATTTTTCAGCGATAGAACCTGCCGTATCCCCTTGATTAATAACATAGTCAGGATTTTTTGTTATTTTTACATATTTATTACGTGCATTTTCTTTTGCGATATCTTCATCGGAAATTTCTTTATACATTTGAATTCCGCTGTTATTATTATTTTTTGGTGAAGTAAAAATTGCAGCGTTTGATTTTGCCGGAATTTTAAGCTTTTGACCGACTGACAATGCATTACCGCTTAATCTGTTAGCTTTCTTTAAATCTTCTACTGAAACTCCGTTTGCTTTTGCAATAGAAAACAATGTCTCTCCTGATTTTACAGTGTAAACATTATCATCCTTATGTGGCACGTTTTTTGTGTTATTTGATTTTTGCGTTTGTTCGGGAGGAGTTGATCTGAAAAAGCTCAGCAACTTCCATAAATCGAAATCTGACATTTTTTACCTTACTTTATTAAAGTTTCTTCTATTGCATCAGCAACACATTTCATATATTTTTTCTGGTCATACGTTGATAAAAGCGAGTTTGTAATATCTTCATTTGCAATATTACCTATTTCCAGCAGAGATGATGAAACACCTTTCGTCGCATTATTCACATACAACTCATCGTGTTCCACTTTTGGTGTAAGCTGTGGAAAACCTTTTTTCAAATGTTTGTTAATATTATCCGAAAGTTTTTTATCAACGCCTTTTGTATATCTTACAGTACACTTTTTATCTTTCGGGTTTTCTTTAACGGATTCCACATGAACCGACAAGAACAGCATATCGTCTTTATCACTGTCTTTCATAACTTTTCTCACATCATCAGCGCCTTTTTTGCCTGCTAACATATTTTCAAGATAATGTTGTTTTGCCATACCGCCGTTTCTTACTGCACCTGAAACAAAAACAACAGTTGCGCCTCTGCTTCTCAATTCATCAGACAACTTGTCAACAAAGCTTTGCGCCACGCGCCATTCTTCAATAGGCATCTCTTTACCTTCTGCATTTTTTACAGAAAGAACAGTACCCGGATCAAAACTTCCGTTGCTTTGCTGGTAGCCGCCGTGTCCTGAATTCAGGATTACGACTTTATTATTCAAATTACCTTTGCCGGTAGGCTCTTGAAGCTTGGTAACAGCTTCTATTTTCTTTGTTTCAGTATTATAGTTAGGGAGAGGTCTTACAATATAAGGATTATCGACTTTACTAAACCCTTTATCTTTTTTGGCACTATTAATTGCCCATTTTTTTAACTGACCTGCCGTAGCATAATTTCCGTCAGAACCTTTTATGGTTGTAAGAGTATTTGATGTTATATCTTTACTGTTACCGCCATTTGTACTTTTTATTGTTTCGTTCGGTATGGAGGAAGAATTGGAAGATTTGCCTGAGTTTTTAGCCGTAGGTTCAGCTGCTTTTTCATTGGCAGACATCATTTCTTCAATCATATTATCCATATTTTCGGTATCTACCATACCTTTGTACCATGGTTTATCAAATTCTTTTTCAAGCTCTGCTTTAAATTCCTGTCTTTTTTGCGGATTTATGTTCTTTGTCTGTTTTGCAAGATAATCGTAAATTGTCATTACGGCATCTTTTCTCAATTGCGTGTTACTTCTTACTTCAGAGCATATTGCATTTATTAGCGTTTCATCATTTTTGGGCAACGCTTCATACTCTTTTATTACCTCTTTGGCATTTTTTTCGTTTATCTTTAAAAATGCTTTGGCAAAATCTTCTTTTCCAACAGCACCTGTATTATTACAAACAGCCTCTCTGATTTGTTCAGCTATCTCTTTAGGCGTAACCTCTTTTTTAGGAGCTACCGGCTTATCAACTTCAGCTATTTCATATAGCTTAACAAAAGATTTATACTTTTCGGGTTTTGGCTGAGGTTTTGCTTCCTGCGTTACGGTCTTTTCTTCATTTTGCTTTTTAGGATAAATATAGAAGTGTTCACCTTTAGATGGTTTGTAGTTCTTTGGAAGACCATTCAGTGCAAGTAATTCTTCCTCTTTCATTCCGTTTTGTTCGGCAAGATATTTTAATCCTTTTCCGTCAGGAATTTGTGCGTGAGGAATATTTTTTATGACCTGATTTTTATCGAGCGTATCTTTAGTAAGTCCTGTCATATTTTTAAAATCCGTTAATGACATATTAAACTTACGCGCAATAGCAGTCAGTCCTTTCTCATCACCGCTGACTGTTACAATATACTCTCCGCGCGCTCTTGCATCTTTTTTAATTTTTTCCATATCTGGAACTTCATTATCCCTCTTTTCTAGAGGGTTTGCACCGTTAAGTTCTTTAATTTCAAAATTCATAAATTAATTCCTACTTTTACACACATAAAAAATAACGGCTTCTTGAAGAAGAAACTTTAAGAGAACCGTCACTTTATTAATATTTATTTACAAATATATTTATGTATTGAAAATCCTGTCGCCTGCATCTCCCATACCGGGTACAATATAGCCTTTTTCATTTAAACGGTCATCAACCGCAGCAGTAATAATTTCAATATCAGGGTAATGCTTTTGAATATTTTCAATTCCCTGAGGAGCAGCAATAATACAAATTACCTTGATATTATCAATAGGTATTCCTTTGTCAGCATACAGTTTAATCGCTTCTATCAAAGAATTTCCGGTAGCAAGCATAGGATCGGTTATATAAATATAGAATTTTTCCGGATTAGGAGCATCCATAGGTACCTTATTGTAGTACCATACAGGCTTAAGTGTCTTTTCATCCCTGTACATACCAATGTGTCTTATACACGCTTGAGGCAGAATATCAATGGCTTCATCCGTAAAAATCAAACCTGCCCTCAATATAGGCGAGATTATAATATTTATATCAGAATCTACTGTTTTTGTTGTAAAAGATGTTAGAGGAGTAGTGATTTCAGTATCAACAAGCGGTAAGTTTTTTGAAGCCTCATACAAAAGACATCTTGTAATTTTTCGTGCAGCAATTCTAACTCCTTGACTGTCAGTATCCTTATTCCGCATAGTGCACAAATTAAGAAGTACAACAGGGTTATTGATTACTCTTACTTTCTCTTTGTTCATTAGTATTAACTCCTTTATTTTTCTTTTTTGGAAATTCATTAATCCATTTATCAAGCATATTCATATTGCTTTGAATGCCTCGAATTTCAACTCCTGAACTATCCATATTTTCAAGTCCCGTTTCTCTTGCAAAAAATGATAGTTTATTGGTAATAGAACCGATTTTATCAAACATGTCATTCATCAGCCCAAGAGAATCATGCAGTCTTTTAGGATTTTTAACAACTAATAGCTTCTTTGCTGCCAAGCTTTCTTCAGTTGGAGGATAAACCTCCAATGACTTTGAACCTCCCATTCCGTTAAATTCTACCGTTGCAATAGAACCTTTTGGAAAAATTACTTCTTTGTCAGTTATAATTACTTTTACATAAACATCGTTCGATAAGATTTTAATTCTGTCAACATAACCAACCTGAACTCCCATAAATTTAACGGGAGAACCTACGATAAGCCCGTCAACATCAGGCAGAAACAGCTGATAAGTAACAAGTTCTTTGTTCTTATGGTATCTGTAAATACGAACACCTGCAATAACAAAACATAAAATCAAAAACCATATTGCAAACTCTATCCAAACGTATTTATGAATACCTTCTATTTTTTTCATAGGTCTATTATACACTAATACATGAATTTTTGCTACTTGCCAAAAAACTTTTTGTATTATAGTATTAATATATATATAGAAAAGTGAGGTTTGAAAATGGATCAAATTATAAGAGTTGCGTGGGATTTGAATGAAAATACCGACAACAGATATCAGTTAGTATATGAAATTGCAGAACTTGCAAAAAAATTAGTTGATGAAAATCAAGCTAAAAAAGCTCGTGATGATTTCAATTTTGAAGAAAACTTTGATACAACTTATAAAAAAGAAAATCCTGTTGAACATGCCATTATGGTAAAAGCTGCAGAAGCTGATGACGACAGATTAGTAGGTTAATTTTTTATTAAGGCACAAGAAAAATCTTGTGCCTTTTTGTGTTTAAAATCGGGGGATATATGGAAAATACAGTTAAATATTTAAAAGAAAAAACAAACAACTTCAATCCTGAAACAGGTATTATTTTAGGTTCGGGACTAGGTGAACTTGCTGATGAATACTGTGATTATGCCGTACCATATTCAGATATTCCAAATTTTATTAAATCTACCGTTAAAGGACACAAAGGAAGATTGGTCTTTGCAGAAATAAATAATAAAAAAACAGTTTTGATGCAGGGCAGAAACCATTTTTACGAAGGTCATTCAATGCAGGAAATTACTTTTCCTGTTAAAGTTATGAAAGCACTCGGCGTTAAAACATTAATTTTAACTAATGCAGCAGGCGCTGTAAATGAAAGTTATAAACCTGCTGATTTAATGATTATTACCGATCATATTAACCATATGGGTTCAAACCCGCTAATTGGTCCGAATGACGATACTTTAGGCGAAAGATTTCCTGATATGACAGAAGTCTATAAAAAAGACCTTATTGAGCTTGCTGAAAAATCTGCCAATAAATTAGGTATGGATATTCAAAAAGGCGTATATTGGGCAAATTCAGGACCTTCTTATGAAACTCCTGCCGAAATCAATATGATTAGAAAACTCGGCGGTGATGCAGTGGGAATGTCAACCGTTCCTGAAGCAATCGTTGCAAATTACTGCAATATGGATGTACTGGGCATAAGCTGTATAACAAATGCAGCAAGTTCCGAAACAAGCGGAAAACTTTCTCACGAGGAGGTAATCGAAGCCGCAAATACTGCAAAAGCTAAGTTCAAAGCACTTATCATAGAAATTTTAAAAAATTTATAATAAAAAAGCCCGTTAATACGGGCTTTTTTTTAAATATATCATTGATACAAATAAGTTGCACTACAACAGCCACCGGAAATTATTTTACCATTCAACAAATCACTTGAGCCTAAAAATCCCTGAGCACTCTCTATACCGGAATCTTTGGAACATTCACAGTTTTCATTACCATTGGCAGCTTTACTATATGTTCCATCAGCACCTAAAGGTTTTGCCCAATCCTCGTTTACCAATACTGCAAAGAAATCACGACCAACTGCATTTGGACCTTTTGTAAAACCATTCACATCTACGCTTATCCATCCTGTTGTATGTCCACCAAAGTATACTACTGAACCATCTGCAAGAAGAACTGCTTTGTTATAGATTTCCCAACCTGTATACAGACCTTTTGCAGGGTTGCAACTCGCAGGAGAATTTTTACCAACCTGACCACGACCTTGCTTTAATGATGCGTAATAGCCAACATTAGAGTTCCCGCAAGAACCATTCCATTTTACATAATAATTGTTACATAACTTTGTTTCACCATATTCAGGACGACCGCAACTGTCTACAACCTTTAAATGCTTTACAAATCTTTCGACAAACTCAGGAGATAAGGTCAATCTCTTTGCCACCGTTTCACCATTAGTTACTTCATATGCTGGCTGTCCGGGACGCAAACATTTTGCAGATGTTTTAAAATCAGTTTTATACACACAGTAGTTCCGCAATCCCATCTCTTCTTTTACAAGGTTGTAAACATTTGAGATTTCGCTGTATTTTTTCTTCCACATAGCAATGTGCTGCTTGTCTTGTGTGTCATTTATCAAAGCGGGTAAAGTCATTGCTGAAACTACACCAATAATGCCGAGTGTGACCAAAACCTCAGCTAGAGTAAACGCAGGAGCTTTTAGAGTGCCCCCCCCCCGACACTACGTGCGTAGCCACATTGGGGCTTTGTCAAAACTTTCCCAATTGACCAAACAGTGCGTAAATTAAATCTTTTCATTTCTTATCTCCATATTTGCTTCAACATTATCTATAATACAATATGAAAATCGATTTGTAAATTACTGTAAATTTTGTATATACATGCTCTTGTCAAAATTTTGTTTTCAGTTGAAAATACATGACGGGAAGGACGAAAAAAATGTTAGTAGGAAGAACAACATACGATGCGGTCAAACAACGACAAAAGTCTACCGGAGAATTATCTCCAAAGCGCATTCCTCTTTCTTCCGAGTTCATGTCTTCAAAAAATAGTTTAAATAATATCGAGAGACCTTTAAAAAGTAATCAAAATGATTTATCTTTTAAAGGTCTTTCTTTTAAGGGTGAAAATAAACCTAAGAAAAAAGATGATAAAATGAAGCCGCTGCTTGCAACATTTGGTGTTCTTGCAGCTACGGGGCTTGCTTTGAGATTTGCTCCAAGATATAAAGAAGCAGGAAAATTCAAAGTTACGGAATTTTTAGAATTTGCACAAAAGCATATGGGTGTTATTAAAAAAGATGCTAAAAACCCTGATGCAATAGTTAACTCATCAATCGCAGAAGAATTGTTTGAGAGTGTTAGAGATTCTGAATTAACTAAAAACTTAATCAAAGTAGACGGTGACAATGTTACTTTCTACAAAAAAACCATCCCTCAATTAATATGGGATGGTTTAATTTATCCTTTTAAAATACTTCCTGCAGACATTTTGAACGGCGGAGTTGAGTTAATTGGTAAAATTAAACCTTTTAAAGGCTGGGCTGAAAAAACATTACAAAAACCTATGTTTAAAAATATCAGACAGCGTTCCAAAATTGATGCAAAAGTTAATTCTTTAAGAGGATTGTTCAAAACGGCTTCTGATTTGAACGGTAAAACAGAAGCAGAAATTTCATCTGCAATGTTCCAGCGTTCAGTAAAAATGTTCGATCCGGGAACAGGAAACTATGACACTAAACACGAAAGATCATTAAACAGACTTGTGTCAGGTCTTCCTCCTGCATTGTTCCTGGCTAACGATGCATACAACCTTTCAAGAATGATGGATGATGACGGAAAAGCAGCTACCGAAGAACAAAAAGTAAGATTTAAACAAGAAATGGCAAGAATAGGCTTTAATGCATACATTACACTTGTTACTCTTGGCGCTTTGAACAAATATATTAATAATTCTAAAATGGGTATTATGCTGATGACAGGTTTGACAACTCTGACAACAGAAGCATTCTCAAGGGTTATTAACGGAAAACATATTACAAGATTAACACCTGAAGAAGCTCGCAGGGAAAATGAAAAGAACCAAGCTCCGGAAGCTCAAATAAAACCTGATTTATCATTCAAAGCATCTGAAAAGCCTAAAGAAGATAAAGAAAAACAACAAAAACCACTGCTCACATTTAATTCGGCAATGAAAGCAGTTGGTTTAATCATAGCAGGCGGATATGCTGCAAAAGGTTTGAGAAAAATCTCTGCAGTAGATAACGCGTGGAAAAATTTCAGCGGCTACTTTAAAAATTTATATAAAGATGCAACTCAAATAAAAGATTACAGAATACCTCAAGAAAAATTAAATGAAATAACCAAAGTACTTGATGAAAACGGCTTTACAAAACTGGCAGAAAAATACAGAAACGTAGCAAAAACTGCAGTAAATCCTGACGGAACAATCAGTCTTGGAGTAAAAGATAAGAAAACAAAACCTTTAGTAGACTTTTTCTTAGCACCGTTCAGATTTATATGGAAATACGGTTCACTACCATACAAGTTTGTTGATGATGCAGTCCAGTCTTTTGGTAAAAAAGCTCCAAAAGCAGCACGCAAGAAAGTAGAAGATATTTCAGCACTAGCTAAAAGTATTGATAATATCGGACGCGAAGCTACTAAGAAAAATTATACACCGGAACAGTTCCAATCTTATGTTAAAGATAACATCTTAAAAGCATTTAACGTTGACACAATGTCTAACGTGTCAAACAGCGAACTTTCTAATCTTGCAAAAACAGCTGCGCTTGCGGCAACTATATGGTTCCTGATGACTGATAACTACAACATGGTTATGTTGAAGTCTAACGGTAACGATGTAGAAGGTGCAAAAACAAAATTCACTGAAAGATTTGTTCAAGAAGGTTCAAGATTATTCTATCAAACATTACTGATTGATTTATTTAACAGTACGTTCAAGAGCCAGTACAACAAGTCACTGTTTGGAATGAGCTGGATTACATTAACTAATACTACAATGGGTGAATGGCTGACAAGAAAATCAGTCGGCGTTCCTGTTGGAACTCATACACGTGACCAGTTAATAGAACTTGAAAATAAACAAGAAAATGCAACAGGTTTTGAAAGAAAATATTATGACTTTATGAAACGCTTAACCGGAAAACGTTCAATTAAAACTTATGAAGTAGATAAAAAAGAACAGCCTGTAACAGCTCAAGCTCAAGAAATCAATTTTACAAACAAAAGCAGCCTTAACAAAATAATTAAAGGTTAATGTTAAAATGGCAATTCATTCTATCCAGAACATATCAAAAGATGATAAACGAAATATTGCAATGGCTTCTGGAGGCAGTGTAATTTGGGGCGGAAAAGAATTATATAATACTTTTAATAATATAAAAATGCAAAAGCACGGTTTTAAAATCTTTATGCGTGCCGCATACAATAAAGATACCTTTGATTACATAAAACAATCAAGAGAAAAAGATTTAGAAAACGCAAGAGCTTTAGGTATTGAAGATAAAATTAAAGAAGTGCATAGAGAAAGTGATTTGAAATGGTCACAAGACATTAAAGCGCATAAAATGCGTTATAAGAACGAAATAAAAGACATTCAAAAGAATGCACCGTTTAAAATAACTATAAAAATGTTAGGCGGAGCCGCAATAGGTCTGTTATTAAGTATGTTGATTACACATCTTAAAAACTATAAAGACAAATAAACTGATGAAATATAACTTGCTTGGTTATTTTTAACTTCTTTATTGTTATTCTGCCAAAAGAATATCCCAACAGCAATCGCAGCTACAAGAATTATTATAAATAACACTTTTGTAAGTATTGCAAAAATTTTACCTACAATAAATAAAACTATAATAATTCCTAATCCTATTAGTAAAGTTGTAAATTCCATAATTATCTGACCTTATTTTCTTCCCCTTTAATAAGTCTTACAATATTTGAGCGATGTAAATAAATAATATAAACAGCACCCAATGCACAATATGCAATATAAGCTAAAGGAGCTTTAAAAGCCCACATTAAAAAGGGTGATATTGCAAGCGCAACAATAGAACCCACTGAAACATATCTTGAAACAAAAGTAACAACAGCCCAAATTGCTGCAATTATTAAACCTACCTGCCAGTTAAGAGCAAGAATTGTACCTACACCTGATGCAACAGATTTTCCACCTGTAAATTTTAAGAATATTGATTTGCTGTGCCCGAGAATAACCGCAATCGCCGCCAGTACAGGTAAAAGTCCTATACCTGTAAATGTTGTTGCAAATATTTTCGCAAGCACTACGGGCAGGGCGCCTTTGAAAGCGTCAAGAAGCAATGTGATAAAGAACCATTTTTTGCCCATAACTCTTTTTACATTAGTAGCGCCTGTTGAGCCTGAACCTATTGTTCTGATATCTTGTCCTGTGAATGCTTTTACAATAATATAACCTGTCGGTATAGAACCGATAATATATGCAGCTATTACAACAGCAAGTAATTCCAATATTTTTTCCATAATCTCTCCTTCGTGCAAAAATTATATCAAGGATGTTGTAATAATTCAAGAATCTATTATAATATATAAATAATGAAAAAGATTATTGCATTTTTAATATGTATTCAAATGGTAATTTTGCCGGTGTATGCAGAATATGATTTCAGTGATGAAGCACAGGCGGAATTTGACAGAAACAGGTTTCAGCCCGTTCAAGCCCAACCTGTACAAAATGATTTTTCAAAAACTCAAAAAAAGAAAATTTTAAAACAAAAAAACAATAACGATAATTATATAAATGAGTCAGACAGAACAAATTATACTCCGACTTTAATTGAAGAAAACAATCCTGCAAACACATATTTTACCGGTCCTCAGCCTCAGCTGTCCGGAAGTGTAGTTACAGTGCCTTCGGGAACAACATTTTACGTAACTTTTGATGCCGGAATAAGCTCCGGAAGCCTTGAAAAGAATGACAGGCTTACTGTTAGACTAACAGAAGATTTGAGATATAACGGTATTTTAATTGCACCTGCCGGAAGTCTTGTTTACGGAAGTGCAATTGATGCAACTGCAGCAGGTTTGGCTTACGGAAGCGGAGCAATTGAAATTAATTTTAACCAAATATTGACACCCGATGGAAACGTCATAAATATATCAACCGAAAAAATTTATATGAAAGCCAAAAGCGAACGTGCACAAAAAATGACACGTGACATTGTAATAGGAGCACTTGGCAGTATGCTTGTCGGGGCTGCATTTACCGCACTCGGCGGAGGGGACAACTGGGGTGAAAATATGTTAATTTACGGCGGGCTTGGTGCATTGGGCGGAGGCTTACGCGGCACAATGCAAAGAGGCGAAGACATCCAAATCCAAGACGGAACAAGCGTTGAAATCAGACTTACTCAACCGCTTAACGCTGTTCAATATAATTACGGATTGCTCTAACAAGCAAAATATGATATAGTAATGATAAAGAGTTTAAAACAGGTGAGAGATGAAGTTAAATAAAAGATTAGTCACATTAGGTTTATTAATATTAATACTTTCGGTTGCAGGAAAATTTCTGTGGATGGGATTAAGACAGATTAAAGTTGATGATTTTCACCCCGCTGCAGTAATTTTTGTTATTGATTCATCAGCATCAAACCAAAAACAGCTTCCCGAACAGAAAAAAACTTTAAGACAAATATGTAACCTTCTTGATCCTGAGGACCAAATTAAAATATTAAGGGTTTCAGAAGACGCATATCTCATTTACGAAGGCACTCCGATGAACGGAAGTGTTATAACAAAATCAATGGATGCGTTCACTCAATATGATAAAAATGATTACGGAACAGCTTACGGCGTTGGACTTAAAAAAGCATTTTCTCATGTCTTGACTATGCAAAAAGCAGGATACAGACCTGCTGTAATTGTTATGGGTGATTTAGAAAATGAAGGTGCTATTGAAAAACAGATTAACTGGAATACACTTCCTCAGAATGTTCAAAATGTTAAGCAATATGCACCGGAACTTTCAATGATGTTTTTGGATGCTCACCCTGCAAAACTTGATTTGGTTAAAGAAAAATTAACACCTGTACTTGGTGAAGAACATTTGATAGTTTCACCAAAACAAAATATAGATAAATCTATTAGAAAATTCCTTCACGCACTTGGAAGATAATTAACGAGGTAATAAATTAATGGCTATAATAGTTTCAACATCTAAACAAGAAAAAGTTTTTAGCGGTAAAGATGTAATAAACGTTGGTACAAATCCTAATTGTGATTTTATTTTGGAATTGGGATTTGATGTTTTGCTCACGCTCCAATACAATAACGCTGATAATAAATGCGTTATTATGAACACTTTTCAAAGTGATAAAGTATTATTTAAGGGGCAGCCCGTTAAAAGAGTTGAGGTTGGAAATGTATGCAAATTAATGTTTGCGGGAACCGATGAATTCGTAAGTATTAAGATACTTGCAGAAGCACCTGTTGCGGCTTCTGTTGAGCACAAAAAAACAGTTACCTCAATAAGCCAGGAAGATTTTACCGAAGAAGATATTAAAGGGCTTTACGGAAAAGATGTAAATGCCGTTACTAAAGTTAAAATCGAAAAACAGAAAGAAGATTTGGAAAACGTTCGTGTTGCAATAATAAAACAAGTTGCATTCCACATAAATGATTTGAAACAAAAACTTTCTACAAATTCTAAAACAAGTATATTTTTACACATTGCAATGTTTATAAGCTCAATTATCTGTGCGTTTGGCGTATCAAATTATTTGATGGGTTTGTCTATTCAGGAATCTGCAAATTACCTGCATCTTCCTACAAACATCAAAGTTTGGGCTGCATACACAATTTTGACATACGGTATATGTCTTCTGTTAAAACAGGGCGTATATTTGTATATGCAGAGTAATATTCAAAAAGAAATGTCAAAATCCGCAAAACTCGGACAGACATTTATGCTTATATTCTCATTAATATTTGTACTCGGAATTTATGTGGTAAACCTTGTTTATTATATGAATTTAAATGATTTTATGACATTTGCTATATTTATTTCCTTCTTCTTCTCAGGTATTATGGCAGTTCTTGCAATAAGCTGCGGCTACTTTAAATGCAACGGTACAGAATGGACTGTAATGCTTGATAAATACGAATACAGAGAAGATTTTGAAAGCGTTATCAAGTCTTACAGACAATGGATTGAACGATATATTAACAGCTTAAGCAACTCTAAAATTCAATATATTAAAGATAAAATGTTTAATTTGCAATTAAAATCAGTCGGAGAAACTGTGGTAGGTATATTAACAGCTCCGTTTTTGGCTTACGGTGTTTCAAACACTCTTGCAATGTGTTTTCCGGAAGCTGCAGGATGGGTTAGAATTTCAGGATTAAGAATCAGCCCTGTATTTTTAACTCTTGCAACATTTTTGATTATCTTTGCATTTTTCTCATTTGTAAATGCTTTCTTATGCACTAAAAAAGTTCAAGGTTCACAAGTTATAAAACAAGACGGTTTCAGCGATTGGCAACATCATGGCGTTACCATTTACGGACTTGAAGGAGTCAGAAGATTGGAGTCTGAAAAACGCCGTTCTCTTGCAATTGCATGTGCAATCATTTTCATAGAATTTGCTATGAACATTTCATATTTTATGACTGAAATCGGCGGAGACTTACAAGGTATATTTTTAAGTTTAGTTGCAGCATTAGTTCCGACAGCATTATTGATTGCTGAAACTATGATGCTCAGCCAGACTAAATTTGATATTTATGCCTGCGATGAATTACTTTCTAAAGTAGATAAAGACTAGTATGGATTTCTTAAAAGTTACAGTTATAGTTTTATTCGTAATATTGACCATCATAACTGTGCATATACATCCTGATATGCATCAGCCGATGATACTTGAGGATGCGGATTTTAAGGTTACAAGAATAAGCGACAATCTAACCACAAAAAATATTCCTGTAACCAAACAGCCTGCTTTGAAAAGTGAAACAAATACAGATAATAAAGCCACAGAATCCCAACGTGAAATAAGAGTTCAAGACAATTCCGCAATCAATAAAAAAACTAAACATATTCAGCAGGAAGAACAAAAACCTGTTAGAAAAACACAAAAATATAAGCAGGATAAAGCAGATGAAACTTCTCAACTGGAATTACTTCAAAGGATTATAAAACAGGCAGAACAGGGAGCTTCCCAAACAGAAGAAATTCCTTTTACTCCGCCGCAGCAAAAACCTCAACCTAGACGTGAACAGGCTCCTGCACAAAAACAAGAAGTTAAGAAAAACAGCGGCAACCCTAAAAATCCGTATATGACCGAGCAGGAAGAAATTATAGCCTGGAACAAATGGAGAAGTGCAGTCCAAAACAGGATAATGGATGATTCAAAAATAGATTACGCACCACTTGGAACCGCATTTATGTTTTCATTTGTAGCTGACAAATTCGGAAATGTTTCTAACATAAAAGTTGTTTGCTCAAACCCTGCATTTATGGATGTTGCAAGAAACAACGTAAAACCTGCTATTGCAAACCTTCAAAAGCAGCCTATATTAAGGTTTCCTCGAGGAACCCAAAGAACTTCCACAGTAGTAACTGGTATATTTCTTATAGGAACAGAAGAAAGATATTCATCACCAAGTGATTTTTCAGATTATGAAAGGGTTAAATACTAATGGATGCAAAAAAAATTATAATTATCTGTATGGTAATGCTCATTATAATCGCAATTTCAACAGCAGCAATTATAAATATGAAGCCGCAGATGCACAAGACTTTTCAACTCGAAAATTTAATTTTTAAAAGAGGTAATAAATGATTTTAAAAATAATTTGCCTCATACTCTTGATTATACTTGAGCTTCCTCTTGTTATAAGATTTATACGCTACAACAGAGAATATGAAATAACAAGGCAGGTTGCAGTTACTATATTAATGATTATTACAGCCTCAATTGTTTGGGGTATTTATAAACTTGCGTTATTTGTGATAAGATAAAATTGTTATGTACAGATGTAGAGAATGCAAAGCTGAATACAATCAAAAAGTTGATTACTGTGATTGCGGTAACAACACATTTGATATTATAAATGATGCTCCGATTACAGAAGAAAAACAATCGCCAATTAATGTAAAAACTCCAAAAGACAGCATCTCTTTAGCATTTTTTGTTATCTGTCTGATATTATCAATAATTGTATGGCTTATCCCTGTAAAAAGTGCGCCTCACAAGCCTGAAGCACAAAAGTCCGTACAAAAACCAAAGACTGTAAATATTCCGAATAATATTGACAAAATTTGGGATGATACCCCGCTTTACGCCCCTAAACAAGAGCAGCAGCCGGAAGTTATAAATGAAGAACGCCAGGTTCCGATTCCGTTAACGTCAACGCCTGTTGACTATGCCAGGCGTATAACAGAACCCCCTGCACCTGAAAAAATAAATAAAAAACCTGTTCAAAAAAAGGAAACAATACAAAAAACTGAACAAACGCCCAAGACTGTTTACACTCCAAAAGCAGAGCCGCAGAACAAAAAACTTGAGCCGATTTTTCATGAGCCTGCAAAACCTGTTTATAACCCGAACAGCCCTAAGATGTTGAAATATAAAGGAATTCTTCGCGGTGCACTATTTTCTAAGTTTGCAGTAGGAAGCGTTCAAGGTTCAGGAACCTGCGAGATACAATTTTCAGTAGATTCAACAGGAAAACTTATTAACAGAAAATTTGTACAACAATCAGGAAATAAGTCACTTGATGATGCTGTTTATTATATGTTGATGAGTGTACCAAAATTCACAGCCCCGCCGCCAGAATACAACGGTGAACCTATCAGAATGAAATTCATCATAAATAACGGTAACTATGAAGTCACAATAAATTAATTATTTAAGACTAAAATTAAAGTTTAAAATAATTACCAGTTCTTCGTTAAAAAAGTTTTCCGGAAAAGGCTTGAACGGAGCCGCAGCTTTAATTGCATCTCCTGCATTTTCATCAAGCTCTTTTATTTTTGAAGATTTTAAAATTTTGCATTTTTTAACATGTCCGTCGCGCCCGAGCGTTAAAGCAACCTGCACAAGCAAATCAGTTTGTCCTTTTGCAAGAATATCAATTTTTTTACGTGAAGGAACTTTCCAGCTTTTTATTACTTTTTGTCTTACTTCCGCTACATAAGGCGCATAGTCAACATATTTACCTTCCGGTGAAAATACAAAAGATTCGCTGTCTGAAACAAAAATCTGAACCGCGTGCAATTTTCCTGACGGATAATCGTATATAATTCTGCATTTTTGAAGTTCAGGACGTCTGAAAGATACAAACTTCAATTCGTTTGAATCCGAATTATAAATAAGCTCTGCTCCGCCGCTTTTGACATAGTAATAGCTTTTATTCTGCGTACCGTCATCTTTTATTAACGTAAAATCATGATAATATTTCGGATATTTAGAAGTTTTAACTTCAGGTTTTATCTTACTGAAAATTATAGCTAATGTTTCATTTACAGTTTTATAGCTTGCGCTTTGAGTGTGTGACAAGAATTCCGGTTCAATCTTCACATAATTAGCTGCAAAAGACTGAGAAGCCATAATCATCATTATCGAAAACAATATAAGTAATTTCTTCATAACATACTCCTCTGACATTGTACCATAAACATACGATTGTGAACAATTTTGAGCTTTGCAGGCAAATTTTCATTTAAGAAATGTAAAACTGTATGCCTGAATCATAAAGTTTTTCTAAAAAAAATCCGTCAGCAATTATGAATGTTTATTGACTTTCGCAGAAAAATCATTAAACACTAAAAAAAATTATGAAAGGATGTGGGTATGTCGTCATCAATCAGTTCAATCAGCAGTGCGGCAGCTGCTTGCACATATCAAACCAATACGCTTAGTACTGCTACAAAACAGAAGCTTGAAGCATTAGGAATTGACCCGAGTTCGGTAACGAGCGAAGCACAAGCCCAAGCGCTTATTGCACAGGCAGAAGCTACAAAGCATCAGCAAAACGCTGACAGCGGCAACAGCGGAGGGGGCAATTCATCAGAACAAGAGCTGATGTCTGAAGCCAAATCGCTTGCAACAGCTGTTGGGACAAGTGTTTCAAGCGATGACACTCTGGATGATATAATCAGTAATATTGATACTAAAATTCAGGCTATGCTTAATTCAGGAGATGAAAACCGGTTTAAACTTGCGCAAGGTTATCAAACACAGCTTGCAAGTATATCAGCAAGAGCAGATACTGTTTCAAGCACTCAAAACAATATTTTTAATGCAATGGATATGGTATCAGTAAGTAATAAATATGCCTTAGGACTATAAGTGTTTAAGCTGCCGCAGTAATAATTACAGCGGCAGTTTTTGTGTTGCAATCAAATAAATTTATAGTAATATAAAAAATATGAACGAAAGAGAAAAAATGATTAACGGTTTAGTATATGATGCAGCGGATGCAGCACTTTATGCTGACCGAATAAAGTGTAAAACATTGTGTTTTAAATATAATCAAATTAGTCCCGAACAAATTGCACAAAGACAGGAAATTATAAAAAAAATTGTAGGAAAAACAAAAGGATTATTTCATATTGAACCTAACTTTTATTGTGATTACGGTTACAATATCGAATTAGGCGAAAACTTTTATTCAAACCATAATCTTGTTATTCTTGACTGTGCTAAAGTTATCTTCGGCGATAACGTATTTATTGGTCCGAATTCAGGTTTTTATACCGCAGAACACCCGATAAATGCAGCTAAAAGAATAACAGGCAACGAAACAGCGCATCCAATAACAGTCGGTAACAATGTTTGGTTTGGCGGAAATGTAACTGTACTTTCAGGAGTAACAATCGGCGACAATACAGTAATCGGTGCAGGAAGCGTTGTTACAAAAGATATTCCGGCAAACGTCATTGCAGTTGGAAACCCTTGTAAAATTATCAGAAAAATCGAAAATTAAATTTATATATAAATTCCACTGATACATGAACATAGCTTATTGAGTAATGTATTTTGTCTTCAATCAAAACAGAATAAAACTGTAACGAGTGAGGATAAAATGATTACAAAAAACAAAGCACTTGCAGTCTTTGCTGTTTTATTATGCATGAATATAAATAACTTTGCATTTGCCGAAAGTGATACTGCTTACAAATACCCTGATTATGCCTATGAATATTTAGGAAACGACAAATTTGAAAACTTTAATCGAAAGATATTTAATTTCAATTTAAAGCTGAACAAATATGCAATACGCCCTGTACACACAGTTTGGGCATCAATCATGCCTGAATACGGAATTGACAGAATAAAAAGCGCGACTACAAACATTGAATATCCTATAAGGCTTGTAAGTACGCTGTTACAAAAAGACTTTAAAGCTTCAAAAACAGAAACTATAAGATTTTTAACCAACAGCACAATCGGACTTGGTGGATTATACGATCCAGCCGATAAAATTTTTCATATAGAACCTGTTGCAGAAGATATGGAGCAGGCATTGGCAAAATGTAAAGTAAAACAGGGACCGTATCTTGTGCTGCCTGTGTTATCATCAATTACTCCCAGAGAAACAGCTGGAAAAATTCTTGATGCCGCATTAAATCCCTCATCTTATATTGCAACTCCGGTTATTGCTCTTGTAAAAGCAGGTCTTACGGTAAATAAAAGTTATGCAATCCAGCCTATGGCAAAAATGGTTGAATCCAATTATGCCGATCCCTATGTTATAGCCAAGAAATTCTATGGTGTAAACAATTATATAAAACTCGAAAATTTGGATAGAAAAAATGTCATTGACCAATATATGAAAAATTTTGAGAATAATCTGCTTGTAAACAACGATTTAACAAATGACGAAGAAAATGAAGATGAAACAGACAGTATTCTGAGAGTAAAAAATGAAACAGAAGAAAAAGTAAGTCTTAGGGGAAACGAAATTGAGCCTTTGACAGTTAACGAAATAATTCAAGGAAGCGCAACTATTGATAACGTTATAATGAAAAGTTATGATAACCCGAATTCAAAGCTTTTCGCTGATATGCTTCTTCATGATTTTAACCCTCAGTGTCCTGTGGTTGATGCCATGCGCACTGCCCTTTTTGACTTACCGGGTATTGATGATTCAATATGGACTGACCTTTCAATTTGGAACAGATGCTTTAATAAAAAAATCAGAACTTCCTCAATCAATATTACTCCGGAAAGACAAAACTATAAGTACAGATATATTATGCAAAAGGATAAAAACTCTCCCCTTGCAATAATTTATCCGTCAATAGGCGAGGGAATAACATCTCATCACTCGGTAGTTTTGGCAAAACTGTTTTATGATGCGGGATACTCAGTATTAATTCAAGGAAGCCATTTTCAGTGGGAATTTGTAAAAAGCATGCCCAAAAGCTACCGTCCCGGACTGCCGAAAGAGGATTGCCAAAATTTGCAGAAAATCACAGGGAAAATCATTGATTCATTGCAAGCAAAGTATGATTGCAAATTTCACGACAATGTTTTAATAGGAACTTCATTCGGAGCATTAATGACATTGTACATAGCTAATGAAGAAGCCCATAACAATACTTTGAATATTTCCAAATTTATTTCCATAAACCCGCCTATTGAACTTGTTTATGCAATGAGGCAAATCGACAAAAACACTGAAGAATGGAATAAAAACCCTGAAAATATTAAAGAAAAAGTTGCAATAACAGCCGCTAAGATTATGCAGGTTTACAATAACAAAGAAACTCTTGATAAGGAAAACGTTACACTTCCTTTTTCAGATTATGAAGGCAAGCTTATCACAGGTTTTTTAATGCACCAAAAACTGTCTGATTTAATTTATACACTAGAAGGAAGCTCAAAAAATATTTACAGTAAAATTTATAATATGGGATATGAAGACTATGCTAACAAATATCTTCTGGGCGAACAGCATGAAAGCTTTGATGAACTCAGATATGAAACAAGTCTTTATGCAATATCAGATTACCTTAGAGAAAATGATAATTACAAAATCTATCACGCCCTTGATGATTACCTCGTAAGTAAACAGCAGCTTAAAATTCTTAAGAAATTTTCAGGGCAGAAAACAGTTATTTTTGATCACGGTTCTCACCTGGGATTTTTGTACAGACCGGAATTTATCAACGAACTTAAAAAAGATATTACGTCAAATAATAAAAAAATAGCCCAAAACTAGCAAAAAAATTTATTACGTGTTTTTTATAAACGGCAAGAGGAACAAAATGAGAGTTAGCTTTAACGGAATAAAAAACATAGGATATACGCAGTTTTCCTATAAATCTGAACATCAGACAGAAAATGACGAACCGATAAGTCCTGATTTGGACTATGAAAACCATTTTTTAAGTGTGAAATTAACCGATGATAAAGACGGTAATGACCTTTCTGAATACCTGAAATTAATAAAAAATAAACCTCAATTTATAAATATATTCAATAATCAAACATTAGTTTTTAATGTTAATAAACGATACGAGCCTGCTGAAAATTCCGACATTTACTATCCGGAATATGATTTTCAGCTTAACGGAGAAGAATTAGAGGTGAATGACAGTAATCTGAAATTATTCGGTTTTATGTCAAAAATTTTGAAAAGCACAATCAAAGCTTCCGAAAACAAACCAAAGAAAAACATAACAAATAATAATATTTTTGAAGAATACAACGCTTCAAACGGATGTCAAAAAATGTTCGGGTACATACAAGATATTATGGAAAATTATTTTAAAAGTTAACAATTAATATTACTTTACATTTTAACAAAAGATGAATTCTTTATGGTTTAAAAGTAATAATGAAGCTAATCGGAGTTTACAATGAAAGTCGGTCCCTGCATTAGTTTTAAAGGTACTTTTTATACAGTAGCAGATTCACATACAAGACTGCCTATGACAGCAGGACTTTTAACAGAGATTGAAAACAGGAGCAAGAACGAAACAGAACCTGTCTTTTTATTAGACGGCGGGGATTTTATGGGCGATAATTACCCGTTAAAAACAATGTCTGAGATGTATTTAAAATTTCACCAAAATAACCCTGACATTAATTTCATATTTAATCTTGGTAATGTTGAACTAGAAGGGTGGTTCATTGACAAAGCAAAACTACTTGAAGACTGCGGAAATATTTTAAAGGAATTTAATGATAAGGGCATTAATATTGTAAATGCAACTTTGTATAAATTAGCTGAAGAAAATGATTCTGCAAAAGGCTTTATTAAACCATATATTGTTGCGGATGATATTGTTAACGGAAAGCCTAAAAAAATCTTTATAACAGGCTTTACGCAGAGAAAAATGAATCTTGAACAGGACAAAGCAGATACTAAAGAACTTTTAAGAACAATTATTAAACCTGCGATAGAAAAAGAAAAACCTGACAGTGTAATTCTAATGATGCATACAATGAAAAATTATACAAAAGATATTTTAGATTACGCTGAAAATGACCTAAACATAAAAAATATTGAACTTGTAACAGGTGCTCATCCTCACAGTATTGAAGACTTCCGCCACGGTAACACAAGAGTTCTCTATCCTGCTCCGAACGGTAAATGCGCATATGAGATTAAACATACGGAAAACGGTTTTGAATTCGATAAAATAGTTCCGGAAGAAAATCATTACCATTACAATCCTGTGGCACTGAGCAAATCTGTTATTTGTAATATTGATATTAATAATCCGCTTCCGATAAACAATGCTTATTCCAAAATTCTTTCAAAAGTTCACAACATGAATGACATTGTTGCAAAATCTATGTATACCTTTAAAACAAGAAGCGAATACAATTTTGTATACTCAGGTCCAACAGAACTCGGAACATTTATGGCAAATTCCATAAAACAAAGCACAAATTCGGATATCGGAATTATGCTCACTCAAGACTTTAGAGAAAAACTTCCCGAAAAAGGAAAAAATATTACATATTATAATATAAGCGATGTTGTAAATGTAAACAAACAGGTTTATGTTATAAAAGATGCGACTGTAAAAGATTTAAAAAATATATTTGAAATTTCTTTGAAAAACCAAAACGACGGAGAAACAAATCCTGATTTCTTTGAATATTCTTCAAATATCAAAATAGACAGAAGAATTGATGACAGCGACAACAAAGTTGCGCAAATATATAAAAAAGAAAATAATATATGGCAGAAATTATTGGATGAAAACGGCAGCCCTATCGACAAGAACAGAAAATTTACCATTGCAACCTGTGAATTCATTGCCAAAGGCGGAAGACCTGCTTTACACTATTTTAAAAATCTTAAATCCTCTCCTGCTGGAAACCTGAAAACTCGCGAAATGGTTGTTGAAAACTTAAAACTAATGCAGGATAACCCTTCTGAAAAGTATGAAGCTTCAATAATGACGAACGTTTAAATCTTTTTGTATATTTTTTTAACATAAGGCTTGACTGATAGCTGCTATCAAGTTGTAAACTGATTTTGTAGTCCTATCAGACAGATTAAGAATATTATGGAAAGGGAAAAAATGAATAAAAAAGTTTTAATTTTATCATCTTCACCTCGCAGAGGCGGGAATTCAGATACTTTATGCGACAAATTTGCACAAGGAGCAGCTGACAGTGGAAATCATGCTGAAAAGATTTTTTTACGCGATAAAAAAATAAATTACTGCACAGGATGCGGACTTTGCAATAATAACAATTACAGCAGTTGTTCACAAAACGATGATATGGCAGAAATTTTAGATAAAATGATTGAAGCAGATGTAATTGTTATGGCAACTCCTGTTTATTTTTATGCGATGTGCGGACAAATGAAAACTTTAATCGACCGATGCTGCGCAAAATATACAAAAATAAAAAATAAAGATTTTTACTTCATACTTACAGCTGCTGACGGCAACAAAGTATCTTTAATAAGAACAGTTGAAGAATTTCGAGGATTTCTTGCCTGTCTTTCCGGTGCAAATGAAAAAGATATTATTTACGGTACAGGAGTTTGGCAAAAAGATGATGTTAATTCAACAGATTTGCCGCAAAAAGCTTACGAACTCGGTAAAAACGTATAGAAAAAAGCCCTCAGCAAAGAGGGCTTTTTTCTTAAGCTATATAATTTAACAGTTTACAAAAATTAATTATATTAGTTTTGTATTATCAATAAGATTTAATATGAGAGATATCAGTTTAATATATTCAGGCAAATGATGGATTATTGAAAGTTTTTTATTGACACCATATGGATAATATTTTATCATTAATGGTAGAAAATTCTACTATGAATGTTCACAGATTAAATTGGAGAGAAGTATGAAAATTAATTTGACCAGAAAACAATGGGCAGCAGTTATTTTATTGGTTATTATAGTACCGATTATATATAATAAAACATCAGGTTTTATCACAGGTATGATTCAGAAGCAGGCAATGAAAATGCCTAAAGAGGTTGAAGTTGACTATCCTCATATTGAAGAAGTTAATGTATCAGCCGAATCAACAGGACGCGTAGAAGCAAAATATTCTGTTGATCTTGTGGCAAGAGTTCCTGGTTTCTTGATTAAAAAATATTTTACAGAAGGTGATTTTGTAAAAAAAGGTCAGCTTCTTTTTCAAATAGATCCGAGAGAATATCAGCTGGAAGTTAATAATTCCCAGGCAAATGTTAACCAGTACAGTGCACTTTTAAGAAATGCCCAACAAGAATTAAACAGAGCAAATGCTCTTGTAAAAGAAGATTTGATAAGTCGTTCAGATGTTGACCAAAGCCTTGCTGCAAGAAACCAAAATAAAGCTCTGCTGGATTCTGCAAGACAACAGCTTGAACTTGCAAGAGTTAATTTAAGCTATACGTCAGTAAGATCACCTATTGACGGTAGAATAGGCAAAGTAAATATTACCGAAGGAAACTATGTAACAGCAACATCAGGTTCACTTGTTAACATTGCAAGCATAAATCCTGTTTATGTAACATTCAGCCTGAAAGGCGATGATTTTGTTAAATTACTGAAGGCAAGCGAACAGTTTAAAGATGTTGAAGTTAAAGTACAATTTGACGATGGTTCTTGGTACGACAAAATCGGAAAAATAAACTTTGTAGATAACAAAATTGATAAAGATTCAGGTTCGGTCACCCTTAGAGCGACCTTTGACAATACTAAAAGCTGGCTTGTTCCAGGTGCTTATATGAAAGTTAAATTAACTGCGCCTAAACTTGTAAAATTTATGACAGTTCCTCAATCCTGCACTAAAGGCGATGCTATGAGCGGTTATTATGTATGGACCGTAGAAAATGATAAAGCAGTTAAAAAGAATATTAAAGTTTCTGATGTAATTAATAATAACTGGGTTGTTAACAGCGGATTAACACTATCTGATGTCGTTGTTGTTTCAGGTATACAAAATATTGCATCAGAAGGACAAAAATTAAAAATCATTGATAAATCTAAAACTACACAAGAAACAGCAGGTAAAGATTAATGAAAAAAATATTTGATAAAGAAAAATTATTCTTTTTTATACAGAAACCGAGATTTGCACTTGTTATTTCTGTATGTATAGTTATACTCGGACTTATTTCAATGCTAAGCCTAAAACAGGAAAGCTATCCTGACGTAACACCTCCACAGGTTCAGGTTTCAGCTAACTATCAAGGTGCAAGCGCAGAAGTTATTGAATCTTCCGTTGCAACGGTTCTGGAGAATAAATTAAACGGTATTGAAAACCTTTCCTATATGACATCAACCTCTTATGACGGAAGTTACACTCTTACATTATATTTTAAAGTAGGTTCCGATAAAAACATCAACTTGATGAATGTTCAAAACAGAATTCAGCAAGTACAATCACAGCTTCCTGAAGATGTTCAAAGAACGGGGGTTACTGCTATCAGCCGCTCATCAGGTTCAGGTGCCGTAATTTTAACTCTTTATCCTGAATCAGGCGATTGGTCCCAATTAGATTTAACAAACTACGGTTCTATATATATTAAAGATGAATTGAAACGTGTTGACGGAGTTGCCGACGTAAATGTTTTCGGCGGCGGAAATTATTCTATGCGTATATGGCTTGATCCGCAAAAAATGGCAGGGCTGAATATTTCAACAAGTGAAATTAAAACAGCAATAGCAAACCAAAACACACAGGTAACAGCAGGTGCTTTAGGACAGCTTCCTACTGATGAAAAACAAGCTTTGCAATTAACTTTAAAGACTCAAGGAAGACTTGATGACGTAAAAGAATTTGAAAATATAATTATCCGTTCAAATACTGACGGTTCTAATGTTAAAATAAAAGATATCGCTAGAGTGGAACTCGGTGCTGAATCTTATTCAAATCTCGGTCTTGTTAACGGTAAACCATCTGCCGTTGTAGTAATTTCACAACTTCCGGATGCAAACATCATTAACCTGTCTAAAGCAATAAAAGCTAAGGTTAATGAATTAAATTCAAGAATGACAAACGGAATCAAAATACTTTACGTAAAAGATGATGCAGATTTTATCCACGAATCAATGAAAGAAGTTGAGTTTACAATTTTGCTAACTGCATTAATCGTTGTAATAATCATCTTCCTTTTTCTTGGTGACGGAATGGCTACACTTGTACCTTGTGCAACAATTCCTGTTTCGCTGGTCGGTACATTTTTTGCACTGAAAGCTATGGGAATGTCCATAAATCTCCTGTCGTTATTTGCACTGGTGCTTGCGGTAGGGGTTGTAGTTGACGATGCGATTGTAGTAATTGAAAACGTAAACCGACATATTGAAGAAGGGAAATCAGCAGTAATAGCAACTCAGCTCACTATGCAGGAAGTAGGTTCTTCACTTGTTGCTATGGCTCTTGTATTAATGGCAGTATTTGTTCCTATTATATTTATGGGCGGTATGACAGGTGTAATGTATAAACAGTTTGCTGTTTGTATTGCGGTATCCATAGCTATTTCAGCTATCTGTGCATTATCATTGTCACCTGCAATGTGTTCACATTTTCTCGGACATAAAAAAGAACATAAAAAAGATTCACCAATTCCTTTCTTGGCTTCTTTAGAACATATTAAAGCCAGAATAGAAAGAAAAACTTCAGTTATAGTTTTGAAATTTAATGAAATCTTTAGCAAAGTCGAAGATTTCTACATGGAATATGTAAGAAAATTTGTTTATAACAAAAAATTAGTTATAGTATTTTATCTGTCAATAGTTGCATTAACACTGATTTCGTTCAAAACAATTTCAACCGGCTTTATTCCTGACGAGGATCAGGGTGTTCTACTTGCAAGCATAACACTTCCTGATGGCGCATCTTTGTCAAGAACTGAAGATGTTTCAAGAAAATTTGTTGACGGAATCCGTGACATTGACGGAATTAACCCTGAAAAATTAACGGTTTTCGGAGGAAACGGAGCTGTTAACTCATCAACTGTAATTATTCAGTTAAAAGATTACAAAGAAAGAAAAGTCGGACCTTTAGAATGGGTTAAAAGAAAAATAAAAGGGCAGCCTACTGACCTTTCTCATACAGCAATTTTGAATAAAGTAAGGGCTGTTGCAGGAAATACAAAAGAAGCATCAATTGTTGCATTCTCACCACCTGCAATTATGGGTATGAGTATGATGGGCGGTTTTGAGTTCCAAATGCTTTCACAAGGCGAATACACGCCTCAAGACTTGGAAGCTTGGGCAAATAAACTTGTTGCAGCTGCAAACCAGGATCCGTCATTATCAAGTGTTTATACTTCATTCCAGGCAAATGTGCCTCAATACATTGTAGAAATTGATTATGAAAAAGCACTTGCTCAAAATGTTGATTTGCAAGAATTATACTCAACATTATCTTCAATGCTTGGTACATATTATATAAATGACTTTAATAAATACGGGAGGGTTTTCAAAGTTCAAATGCAGGCTGAAAGCCGTTTCAGAAATAAAGCAACCGATTTATCCGGAATATACGTTAAAAACAATAACGGCGTAATGGTGCCTATTTTATCAATAGTTAAGCTCAAACAAACAGTAGGTACAGCATCAATCACAAGATATAATCAATATGAATCAGTTCAAATTCAAGGTCAGCAGTCTGCAGGCAAAAGTTCCGGCGATGCTATGAACGCAATGGAAGCTGTTGCATTAAAAACACTTCCATCCGATATGACTTTTGATTGGTCAGGTACATCTGCTCAGGAACGTGAAGCTTCAGGACAGACAGCTATGGTTGTCGGAATGGCTCTTGTTTTCGTATACCTGTTCCTCGTAGCCTTGTATGAAAGTTTCACAATTCCGATTGCCGTTCTTTTAATTTCACCGATTGCGGCACTGGGCGCACTTATCTTCCAAATGATGATTAATCAATCATTTGATATTTATTCTCAGGTTGGTATGATTACGCTAATCGGACTTGCAGCAAAACAATCCATTCTTATTGTTGAATTTGCGAAAGAAGAACATGAAAAACACGGGCTTGATGTTAAAGAAGCGGCCGTAAAAGCTGCAAAACTAAGATTTAGAGCAATTATGATGACCGAATTGGCATTTATTATAGGTGTTTTACCGATGATATTCGCATCAGGTGCAGGTGCTAATTCAAGAATTTCTGTTGGTTCAACAGTATTCGGCGGTATGATTGCGGCTTGTACACTGGGCGCTGTTTTAACACCGGCATTCTATGTAATAGTTCAGGAATTTGTTGATTTGTTCCCTAAAAAGGAAATTACGGAAAAAGATTTGGAGATAGTAGAAATAGCATGAAAAAGATTTTAAATTTATTTTTAATATGTTCTGTTCTAACGCTGACGTCAAATGCGGCTTTAGCTAAATCAGTACGTAAAGAAAAAGTGAAAAAGTCAGATGAAGTTCATATTGTTAAACCTGAAAAAACTAAGACTGACAAAAAAAAGGAACGAAAAAAAAGTGCAAACATCTTAAAAGATAAAGAACAATCTTCCAAAGAAGCAGAAGGAATGTATGAAACAAAATTCCCTGTCATAAACAGTCAGATAGAATATGCTGATATGAACGGCGAAGTTACTTTGACAGATTGCATAAAGCTTGCGATAACACATCACCCTGCAATTATGTCTGCCATAAGCAATTCCGAAATATATCATTCAAGAGTAGGTCAAGCCTGGTCAAATTATTTTCCGACAATCGGTGCAGGTGTAAGCTATTCAAGAAATGATATGCTTATGACTATGAGAAGCGGCGGTCAGTATTCAGGTATGATGAACAGAAGATATGACCAATATTACACTCCTACTCTTTCTGCAAATATGCTTTTATTTGATTTCGGAAAGACTAAAGCCAACGCTGATATGGCAAAAAGAAGCTTTGAATCTTCCCGTTATGATGCTGAAACAAGTATTGAGCTTGTAATTTATAATGTAAAAGTTGCATATTTTAATATGATTTTTGCAGAAGCTCAAAAAGTGGTATACGAAGATACAGTTAAGGATTACGAATTGCAGCTGAAACAGGCAAAGGCTTACTATGAAATAGGTAAAAAAGCCAAAATAGATGTTACTACTGCTGAATATAACTTAGGTAATGCAAAAGTTAACCTTATCAAAGCAAAAAATACTCTTGAGCTTGCATCAGTTCAACTTGCAAACGCTGTCGGTATTCCTGAGCTTGAAAATGTAATCTTAAAAGATAAATTAAATTCCAAAGCATATGATGTTAACTTTGATGATTTATTAAAAACTGCCGAAGCATCACGTCCTTCATTATTGTCTGCTAAAAAATTAATGGATGCGGCAGAACTCGGAGTTCGCGCAGCAAAAAGAGCTTTTACTCCTGACATTAGTGCAAACGGTTCTTATATGAGAGGCGGTTACAGCATGAATGCCGACTACGGTTATCAACTCGGATTGCAGCTGAATTATACAAACTTAAATCTTATGCTTCTAAAAAAACAGGTTGACGAGGCAAAAGCAACTTATAAAAAATACATGGCTGATTATGAACAACAAAAACAAAATGTTTACTTAGAAGTCAAAAGTGCATATATCAGTCTTTTGAATTCTCATGACAGTCTTGATGTTTCCAAACTTGCGCTTCAACAGGCTAAAGAACAACAATATCAAGCATTCAGAAGATATCAGGTAGGACTTGGCAACGCTATTGAGTTCAAAGATGCAGAAAATACATATTTGAATGCACAACTGAATTACTACTCAAATCTGCTGGATTACAATGTAAACGCCGCAGAACTTGAACGTGTTGTCGGTGCTCCGATAAAAGAATCTGATATTGACCTGTAATTTAATCTTAGTTGTAATTTTTTGATGCTTAAGTTGTTACTATAATTTTAATAGGAGAATTAGAATGGAACTTTATGAAGCAATAGAAAAACGTAGAACAATTCGTGATTTTGAGGATAAACCGATTGAAATGAATATCATAAAAAAAATCATTTCAGCTGGTCTAAAAGCACCGACAAACAATCACCTCCGCGAATGGGAATTTGTAATTTTTAATGATAAAAAAGAGCGTTTAAGAATACTTAATCTTGAAGATATGTCAAATTATGACGAATGTGAAAAAATGTTAGATGGTTTTGGGATGACAGATTCAGACCAGAGAGGCATGTATCATATTGCAATGCCAAAACAGTTTTCAATGCTTTACAATTCAGGCTGTTTAATTTTGCCGTTTTTTAAATTAAGAGAACCTTTGTTAAAGCCAACAAGTTTAAGTTCTTTAAACGAGTTTGCTTCAATTTGGTGTTGCGTTGAAAACATACTTTTGGCAGCTGCCTCAGAAGGAATATTAGGTGTAACCCGCATTCCGATGAGCGAAGAGCTTGAGCATATAAAAAACACTCTCAATCATCCTGACAATTATACAATTCCTTGTTATATTGCTTTAGGTTATCCTAGCAGTAGTGCAAAGTTACCAATCCAAAAAACAATTAATGTTGATGACAGATTGCATATTAACCACTGGTAACAAGCTTAATTTTATGGTTATTATTTGTTTCGCATAAAAAACTACATTAAAAAACTCCCTTTTCAGGGAGTTTAAATCTGGGGCGGAAGGATTCGAACCTCCGAATGCCTGGACCAAAACCAGGTGCCTTACCACTTGGCGACGCCCCAATAGCGGCTACATTTATTATTCTAACCGCTAAAATTCAGTTGTCAATATTTTATTTGTATAAATGGACTTTTTTCTTTAGCAAATATTATTTCAACACAGCTTAACAGGTTTTTAATAACATCTAATATAAGAATTTCGCTCTCAAAATGTCCGATATCAAATACGGCTATTGGGCTTTCCAGAGCGGTATGAAACTTTAAATCGCCTGTGACTAAAGCATCTGCGCCGTTTTCATAAGCCTCTTGTATAAACTCACTGCCACTTCCGGCACAAAATGCAATTCTTTTAATATATGAAATATTTTTATTATTTACATATCGCAGGTTTGGTGATACTTTTGAAAGCAATTTTAAAAATTCTTCTATTGAAATATTTGTATCTGAATATCTTAAAAAATCTGAGGCGTCAGTTATTTTTAAACCTAACGTGCTTATCAAAGTGTCCGTGGTTCCTCCACCGGTTTTGTCAAGATTAGTATGAGCACTGTATATATTTATATCACGCCAATTAAGCGGAACAAAAAACAACGGATGATGAGAAATTATCATATCGCAATTTTGTGTTCTTGCTTGATTAACAATGTCATCGGTTACAGTTAAACAAACCATCACCTTAAAAACTTCATATTTTGATTTTACATTCACTGCCCAGCCTGAACAATCCCAGGATTCTGCAAGCTCAGGAGGTGCAAAATCTTCTATCTTTTTGACAATACTGTACTTATCCATATATTTCCTCAAAAATTTTATAAGCTATTGTTGTCTTATCAGCTTTTTCAATTTTTTTCATACTGCCTGTTTTATTAAGTATGGTGACTTCGTTATAATCACTGGAAAAACCTATATCTTTTCGAGAAATATCATTGGCTATTAGGTAATCACAACCTTTATTTGCAATTTTAGCTTTCGCATTTTCTATTAAATTTTCACTTTCAGCACAGAAGCCAACGATTTTTTGATTTTTCTTAGCCAAAGAAATTTCTTTTAATATGTCAGGATTTTTTACAAGTGTAAGAGTTAATTCGTTATCAGAAGTTTTTTTCATTTTTTGTTCTGATATTTCTTTCACCCTGTAATCAGCAACCGCAGCAGCCATAATAACGCAGTCCGCATCAGAAAGCTCTTTTTCTACGGCAGATTTCATATCCATTGCAGATTTAACTTTTATAACATTATATTTTCTTTCAACTTCTTTTGTTGTAATCAAAGTTACGTCAGCACCGAGATTTTGAGCCGCATCAGCCAAAGCAAGTCCCATTTTACCTGATGAGTAATTGGAAATATATCTGACAGGATCTATGTCCTCTATTGTTCCGCCTGATGTTATAACTATCTTTTTCCCGTCAAGTTTTTTATAATTCAAAATTTCAACTGTTTTATCAAAAATCTTATCAAGGCTGCAGAGTCTTCCTTTGCCTTCATAACCGCAAGCGAGATAACCACTTTCAGGTTCCAGAATTGTGTAGTGAAGTTTGTTTAAATTTTCTTGAATAATCGGATTTTCCCACATATTACAATTCATTGCAGGTGCTAAAATAACAGGCTTCCTAAAAGCACAGGCAATTGAAGTTAAAAGATTATCACAAACTCCCGCTGCTATTTTAGAAATTGTATTTGCAGTAGCCGGAGCAATTACCATAATGTCAGCTTCATCAGCAAAAGATATATGTTCAGGTTTAAAATCATCAACTGTAAATTCTTCCACACCTACTTCATTTTGGCTTAAGTTTTGCAAAGTTAATTTAGTAACAAAATTTAAAGCATTTTGTGTGCAAACAACACGAACATTAGCATTTGCACGTTTATACATTCTGATAAGTTCACAGATTTTATAGGCTGCAATACCGCCTGTAATACCTACCAATACGGTTTTCCCGGTCAGCATTTCTTTTGTTCTCCGATTATAACCTTTTCCAAATCTGAAACAGCCTGATCGAGATTATCATTTACAACTTTGTAATCAAAATTTTCGGCCCTTGCAAGTTCCTCTCTCACAGCCTGAAGACGTTTTTTTATAGTTTCTTCATCTTCGGTTTTTCTGCCTCTAAGGCGTTCTTCAAGTGTTTCATAGGAAGGCGGACAAATAAAAATCAAAACAGCCTCCGGCATTTGTTTTTTTACCTGTAAAGCTCCTTGTGTATCTATTTCAAGAATTACATCTTTACCTTCCTGCAAACATTGATTTATAAATTTCCTTTTTGTTCCGTAACGGTTTCCTGCAAATTCAGCCCATTCAAGGAATTTGTCATTATCAATACATTGCTGAAAATCTTCTTTAGTCAAAAAGAAATAGTTAACACCGTTGACTTCACCGCATCTTGGCGCACGCGTAGTACAGGAAATTGAAAGCATAAACTGAGGATTTTTGTTTAAAAACCCTTTTAAAACAGTGCCTTTGCCGACACCTGAAGATCCTGAAACTACAAATAATTTTTTGTTCATACTATAATTATACAATGAATAAAAAAGCAATTTACAATTTTTTGAAAAAACTTAATACAACTAAAACATACAAAGGGCTTGCCGATTTTGTAATAGAAAATCTGACAAAACTTACTAAAGCCCAAGCATGCTGGATTGGTCTTATTAATTATACAACAATGATAGTTGAAGTAAAAAAGATATATAAAACAGAAGGTTTTAACAAGAATAAACAGTTAATAGGCGAGGTTAAAAAAATCAGGCAGGCTGTTTTTGACTTTTATAACAATTTTGAGATTGAAGATATTGTAGAGCATATTGCAACTTTATCAAAGGAAAATAAAATTATTTTACCGATTATATACAGAAAAAATGTTTTGGGTTATGTAGGTTTGATAAGTGATGATGTTAATTTCAACAAAAAAAATGTTGAAGCTGTAAGTATACTTGTACAAAATATAGCTTCAAAATTAGAAATTATATCTCTTTATGAAGAAAGAGCAATTAATAAACGAGAAAGACTTGAGTTTCTGGCAAGTATTTCCCACGAATTTAAAACACCGCTAAACTCAATAATAGGTTTTTCAGATATATTAGCAATAAAATGTGAGAATAAAGATAATTTAAAATATATAGATAACATTTCTAAAAGCTCAAGATTTTTAATGGACTTAATACAAATAACTCTGGATTTTGCAAGAAACGGAGCTAAACCGATTGAGCTTATACGTCAGGAATTCAGATCCAAAGAAATCATATCGGACATTATCTGGGGTTTTGAAGAAATCAGAAAAGAAAAAAATATTAATATAAATTATACTCTTTCTGATGTAATTATTAATGCCGATGTAACAAGGTTTCAACAGCTTATTTACAATCTTATTTCAAACGCAATAAAATTTAGCAAAGATAACAGCGAAATAGTGATAGTGACTTATGTAAACAATAAACATGAATTTGTATTTGAGATAAAAGATTCCGGAGATGGAATAAGCAAAAAAGATATAGGCAAAATCTTTAATTTCTTTACGCAAGTAAACAGAAATCAGCTTAAACGCCAGCAAGGCTCGGGGGTCGGACTTGCAGTATGCAAAAAAATAGCCAGAGCACACGGCGGTGAAATTATTGTAAAATCAAGACTTCATTATGGAAGCACCTTTTGGGTTGTACTTCCTCAAAACAAATAAAAAAATCCTCAAGATGTTAACTTGAGGATTTTTTATTAATTTATTGGGTTAAGCCGCTTTGCTATGCTTTTTAACTTTTTCATATATCAAAAGCACTGTGCAAATCACAATACAAATCATTGTTGACACAAGCCAAAATGCTATTGCACCGTTCCAGCCGAACTTATCAACCATAAAACCTGTTCCGCCTGATGATAATGCTGCACCAACATATCCGAAAATGCCGGTAAATCCTATTGAAGCCGATGCAACTTTTTTAGAACTGCTTTCTACTGCGCAAAGTCCGCCGATTAACATTTGAGGACCTGCTGTAAACATACCTATCATTGCAGCAAATACAAAGTCCATAAAGTTATTGTCAGCAGGGTTCTGAGCAAATGCCAGCAAACTCATAATTAAACATATTAAAAATATGATATTGATTGGAGTTCTGTTTCCTTTATAAACTTTATCCGAAATTACCCCTGCAAGAATAGCACCAAATGCGCCGATTAAAGCAAGTGAGCTCAATTTTGAACTTGCAAGTGTCAGTGAATTACCCTTTACTTCAACTAAATATTTTACAAGCCAGTCTTCTGTTCCGAAACGTATAATATATACGAATATATATGCTATTGCAAGCATCCATATTACAGGATTGAAAATAATATGTTCTTTAAAAATTTGGAAGTATGAACGGTTATCTTTTTCTTCTTCAGTTTCACTGTTACAAGCAACAGGTTCTTCTCTGTATTTTTCAACGTCAGGAAGACCTAACGACTGAGGTTTATCTCTCAATCTGTCATAAAGCCATAAACCTGTGATAATACATATTACTGCAGGGATATAAAAAGCTGCTTTCCAACCGAACTTATCAATAGCAAACCCTGATACCATTACAGCCGCAAATACGCCTATTTGGTGGGAAGTTGACCATAATGACCATTTTGTACCGCGTTCTGAGTTAGAAAACCAGTAAGATAAACTTTTTGCAACAGGAGGAAAACCGCAAGACTGGAACCAGCCGTTTGCACCCCAGAAAAATGCCATTACCCACAACAAAACAGTTGCAGAAGGCAATCCGAAAAAGCTTACATGTCCCGGTGTAATAAATACTGCACTAAGGACAAAACACAAGTTGCATATAGCCGATAAAATCAAAGCAGTAGGCAAAAATGTTCTTACATTAGCTTTATCAGCTATCACGCCGTTTACAAATTTACCAATACCGTAAGTTACGTATAAAGTAGAGCCCAAAAGTCCCAATTCCGTATTTGATAAATTTAATGCCTTACCCATTGAAGGAAGTGCTACTGCAATATTTTTTCTGCATATATGAAAAACTACATATGCAATAAAACTTGAGTAAAATATTCTCCATCTGTAATGAGTGTATGTCTTTTTTACTTCTTCCTGATTCATCGTAACCGGTTTTGCCGGCGGTTCTTTAAAGAACTCAATAAACGCATTCGCCATATTTATTTTCCTGCCTTAATTATCTGAATATTACGTGTCTCTGTAATTTCTTGACGGGCATCTTTTATTAACTCTCTTTTTTCTTCATCTAATCTGCACCCGCATACCAATCTGTCTACAAATCCTGTGTTTAATTTTACGGCTTTGTCAAAAGCACCAACTTCTTCAAGCACATCTTTAATTTGGTGCAAGTCATAACCGAAAGATTGTTTTGAGTTATAAACAAGCGTTTCCCCCGTTTGTGAAATAATAGGTTCTCCGCCTTGTTCAAAATATAATTTAAATACTGATTTCAAATCCTGCAATTCGGATTGCAGAGTTGAAACTGTCTGTTGAATTCTTAAAAATCTTTCAAATAAATATTCAACATTATCAAGCTGTTTCATTTCCCAATCATATTTTTGAAGATACAATTTCTTCAATTTAGGATAAGCAAGCGCTAAGCCCATAGTATCAGCCATCGCGCGGTGGTGGTTATTTAACTCTACATTAAATTTGTTTGTCAAAGCTTCAAGCCCGTGAGAAAACAAATCAGGATAAACTTCTTTAAACATCTGCTGAGAATCAATTCTTGCATTAGTGAGCTCTTTTCCTGCTGTACGAAGACTGGCTTCGTTTAAAAAGGTATAATCAAAGATACAGTTATGAGCTACAATCGGGTAATCACCTATAAACTCAAGGATTTTGGGCATTGCTTCTTCTTCTGTCGGGGCATCGGCAACCATTTCCTGAGTAATTCCGTGAATTGCCATGCTGGATTTTCTGATATGCTGCTGTGGATTAATTAAAGTCTGATATTCATCCTTAATCTTACCGTTTTCTAACCTTACTGCAGCGAATTCAACCATTTTCTCTTTGGTATAATCCAAACCGGTTGTTTCTGTGTCCAAAACAATTTCTATTATCTTTTTTCTTCCCATTTTCTTATCCTATAGAGTTCTATTAAGATAATAGCACAAAAAAATTTTCTGTGTTAGAATAAATCCGTTAAATAAAAAATTAAGGAGATATGTAATGTCAAATGCAGTTGATATCAATGATGAATCTTTTGAACAGGAAGTAATAAACTCTGAGCAGCCTGTTGTTGTTGACTTTTGGGCACCATGGTGCGGACCTTGCAGAAAGCTTGGACCTATTTTGGATGAAGTTGCTTCTGAATTCAGCGGGAAGGTTAAATTTGTAAAAGTTAATACTGATGAAAACTTAAAAACTGCTCAAGATTATTCTATCAGCGGTCTTCCAAGCCTTTTGGTATTCAAAAACGGAAAAGCTCTTGAAAGACTTGTAGGTTTAATGCCAAAATCTACAATCATTTCAAACATTGAAAAACACTTATAATAAAGACTATTACAAATATTACATTATATTAAGCCTTGTAAAATCATTGATTTGCAAGGCTTTTAAGCTGTTTTGGCATATTTCATACCCGATATTATTAAAGTTTTACTTCTAAAAAGCCGATAACCTACGTAAAGGAAAAGGAGTAAATGCTTTGTATACAATAGACGGCGTTACAAATAAATATAAAGTATTTCAAGAGTACTACTTTGAAAAAAACAAAGTAGAACTTACTTACTCTCAAGCGCTGTCTTATTACAGCCAATTGTCTGAAGATGAATTAGAAGAATTTGCAAAGTACTATCAAGACGAAACAGGCTATGAAATCATTACTGCAAACGGAACATCTTACGGTGAAGATGCTCAATATACCGATACAGGTTTAAAAAAGAAAGTTAAAAAGAAAATAAAAACTAAAGACGGTTCATTCGGCGGTTATGAAACCAGAGAATATACTGTTTATTCAACTAATGCCAATAAAGCTAATATCATGATGAAATACAGCATGGAAGCTTATGCTAAAAAATCAGGTCAAATTTTAGATCCCGTTTGGTCACAATATTCTGCTGAAGAAATTATAGCAATGGAAGATACAGGTGTTAATATCCCTAAGGACATTCTTGAACTTGCTCATGCTATTCAGGAAAATACTTCTGCTAACTATGACAGCACAGGAGAACAAACTGATAATCCCGATGAAGCTTCTGAAAAAATGCCTTTTCTTGAAGCAGTTAAAGTTGCACAAAAAAAGATTGAAGCTTGCGAAGAAAATGACAACAAAATCGAAGATCAAATTAATGATCTTATGCCTGAAAAAGACAAACAAGAAAGAACTATTAAAGAAAGATTAAAAGAACAAGAAGATGCTTTTGACAGATTCAAAAAAATAATGAAAGACTGGACTAATCTTCAAGACAAAGTTAACAAGGGTGAAGCTCTTACTACAAGCGAAAGCAAAAGATACCTTGAACTAAGAGAAATGTTTGAAAATGAAGATTTTAAAGCAAAATCTAAAAACAGCGAATATGCATTTGATGAAAATGAAATTGCAAAATCATTAAATATGATTAATATTTTAGCTGCAAAAGGTGAAATCTTAGGTGATGAAACAGAAGCAATGGGTGAACTTCTTGCAGATTACACTTCTAAAAACAATTTCAAAACAACACGCAAAGAAGTAAGACAAACATTAGGCTTCTTTGCAACTTTCATTGCAATGGTTAAAGGTAAAAAATTAGCAACTTTAGCTACTGAAGTCGGTGACGAAACAAAAGAATTTTCAACTGATTCAATCGACTCTGCAAACGAAATCGCATCTATCCTTGATATTGAAGACAAAATTATTGATCCTAGAAGCAATAACAAAGAAAATATGGATTCAACAGAAGAAGATGCACAACAAGTTGCAGGCGCAGAACAGGAAAATGCTGCGGAAAATACAAATGAACAGGCAGTAGATACCGAAATAACAGAAGAAGTAACTAACACTACCGCTGAAACTACTGAAGCTTCCGAAAGTGCAGAAGCTCCTGCTAACGCTGTTGATGCTAATGCAGAAGATAAAGCAGCAGATGTTAACAATACTGTTGATACTAATGAAACTACCGATTCTAAAACACAAACAGATAACAAAGGTGCTAAAGGCAAAGATAACGAAGAAGAAAAATTCGTTGTAAACAATGAAAATGTTTTGGAATTGACAGGTCAAGCTGCTGATATCAAAGGCGAATTGCTTGCTGAAATTAAAGAAGCTTTAAAATCAATTAAAGTTTCAAAAAATGACAAAAAATTTGCAATGATTGCAGAGAAAAAAGTTGCATTCATCTTAAAGAAATACCAAAAAGATGAAGAAAAACGTAAAAATGAAGTTAAACAACTTGAAGAAAGCAACAACGAATCTAAAAAAGAATTAGAAAGATTAACCGGCAAATCATCTGAAGAAATCGACAAAGATATTAAAGGCAATACAAAAGATTCTGAATTAACAGGAAAAGACAGCCCTGCAGATGATGAAACCAAAGACGATGTTGAAAAACACAGAAACAAAATTATCAGTAATAACAATGAAATTACTGATATTCAAGCTGAATCAGAAAATGCAAAAGAAGAATTTGCACAAAAAACAGCTAAAGAAAAAGATACATTAAACAAACAAATTCCTGCTGAAAGCATTGCAGCTGAACGTCACACTACATTCTTAGAAAAAGACTTACCTGAAAAGACACAACAATTAAGCTTTACAAAAGCTGCAGGTATCACTCTTACAAAAATCGGTAAAATCTTAATCGCAAGAGGCATCAAGACTTTAACAGCATGCCTTTACTCAAGAAAAGCTATCGAAGACATCAGAGAAGGTTCAAAAAGCGTTCTTATCGGTACAGGAGCAAGAGCTGCCGCAGGCGGAAAAATGATTCCTAAATTAGCAAAAGCAACTTCTAAAAAAGCAGCTAAAGATTCATCAGAAGCTTTAGAAAAGCTTAATGCAGTTGATCAAAAAATTATATCAGTAACCGGAGAAGAAGGTGCTGATAATTCTAAAGGTGAAGAAAATCAAGAGCAAGCAGACAAAACAGAAAATACAGAAAATTCTGCTGAAACAACTGCACCTGCCGAAAATTCCGAAACAACCCAAGCTGCTTCTCAAACTGAAGCTCCGGCTCAAGAAGTTCCTGCTGAAACTACTACTGAAGCTACAAGCGTAGAAAATGTTCAAGAAGAACTAAAAAATACAGAAGTTGAACAAAATGACAAAAATACAAATGTAAATAACAATAATGCTTCAGAAGCAGATAATCAAAATGATGAAGAAAATACTCAAGAAGCTTTAAATAACGCTTCTTCAACTTCAAATACTTCTTCTTCATCCGAAAAGAAAGAAGAATTAACAACAGATAAAGCTCAAGATAATGTTGATGATACTAAAGCAAGTGCAAAAGATGATAACAAAGACACTTTAGAAACTAAAAAAGACACAGAAAAAACAACTAAAGAACTTGAAAAAGAAACAAAAAATCTTACAAAATTAATGAAAAAAGATGAAAAAGATATCATCAAAATGACTAAAGAATCAATTGAAGCTGCAAAAAAACAAGAAGAAATTTTGACAGAGTATGAAGCTTTAGTTGCAGAAAATGAACAATTAATTGAAGAAGATGAAAATAAAAAACAAAATCAATCTCCTGTTCAAGCTGCACCTCAACAACAAGCAGACGGTGAAGAAGAAGGCAGCGCGCCTGCTGTTGCTGCATTCTCAGTAATGGACAGCAAACAAAACAATTCAGGCAACTCTGATAAAATCAATTCCAATGATGCAAGAATTAATGAATTGGGCATAGAGTTCACAACTCGCGGCAAAGTAATTGACAGAAACAAAACTAAAATTACAAAACTTCAAAAAACAACTAAAAAACGCCAAAAAAAATACACTAAAAAAACAAAAGTTATCGAACAAAAAAATAAAGAAGCTGAAAAGAAAGAAATTGAAAAACAGAAAAAACTTGCAAAACAGCTTGGTATTGTAGGCGTTGCAGAAAACGTATTCCAAGTAACATTATCAACAGGTCAGATTATGTGCATGGTTGTAGCTCCGCCTTGGATTCCTGCTGCCGGTGCAGTTATGGTAACAATTGGTGAATACGGTGTTTTATCATGCGGTCTTACAAAAGGTGTTATTAATATTGCAAACGGAAATCTCACTGCGGGCTTAATGTCTATCGGTCAATCTGCACTATCTGTTGTTACAGGCGGAACAAATATGCAGCAGGGCGCAGGCAGCGTTTTACAAGCAGTAAGCGCAGGTTTGAATGTTGTATCATCTTCTGCTTCTCTTGTTAATAACGTAAGAGCAATCGAAGGCAAAGAAGCTAACGGAGTTTTCAGCAAAATTTCTACAATCGCAGGAGTTGCTTCATCATTAACAAGTTCAGCAGCATCACTTCAAGACTTAGGTAAAAACGGCGCATCAACATTCGGCAAATCAATGAAAATTGCAGGAGCAGTAGGTTCAGCTGCAACTTCAGCAAGCCAGCTTATGACAGAATTCGGCGGAGAAAGCAATCTTGCTAATATTCTTGGAATGGTTGGAGGTGCCGTAAGCACTGTTGCAGCACTTGGTATGGTTGCAGATAAAAAATTCGGAAATGCATCTGAAAAGAACAAAGAAAACCAAGAAAAAACACAAAACAATAACGAAACAGAAAGCACTTCCGATAAAAAAGACAATAAACAAACCACTCCTGATAAAGAACCTTCTAAAGCAAAAGCAGACAAACCGACAGAAAATTCTCCTGAAGCAGCTTTAAGCAAAAAAAGCTCAGCAGATGATGTTTTAGCTGATAACGGCAACGGAATTGTTGAATCATACTCAGGTATGTCAAAAGAACAAATCGCAGCAGCTAAAGCTCAAATTGAAAGAAGAAATGCTTCAGCAGGAACTTCTGAAATCGTATCAAGCGCATCTTTAGAAGATTTAGGGCTAACAGACAGCGGTACTAAATTAACAGGCGGCGTTCTTACTTCAACTTCAGGCAACGATGGCAGATTTAAAGAATCCGATAAAGCTCTTAACGGTCTTGTTTCATCTACCGCAGGCACAATGCCATCAGCTGAATCAAATCCTTCTGCATCACCTATTAAACAAGCAATGAAAGGTGCTGATATGGATGCGGTTACAGAAAGTGCAAAAGTAAAAATGAATGAAACAGGCAACAAAATCAAAGAACAACAACAACAGCAAATTGATAAACAAATCAAAAAACAACAAAGAAAAGAAACTTTAAGTCAAGTTACAGATGCCGTTTCAGGTGCTTTAGGCGTAGGTCAATCATTATTAAGCATGGGACAAAGCGGTCAAGCTAATACTGCAACTAAAAAACCAGCTCCTGCAGGCAGATTAACAAAACACGCACAAGAAATTATGAAAAAGAACAAAAGACGTGTTGCAGCATTGTCAGGCAAAGGTTACTCATCACTTAACAAAAGATATGCATAAAAAAAGCGGCTGATTAAAGCCGCTTTTAAATTTATTTTACCTCTAAATTATTTAAGAGAATTACCTGAATTTCACCGGGATTAAGTGTATTTTCAAAATATCCCTTATTTGCAACAGGTATTGATTCTATTTTCAAAGGAATGGCTTCTGTGTCTTTATCAAGTTTCGGTACAAATACGCTGGTTTCAGAAACTCCTCTGAAATTTAAGTTGCCCATAACAAGAATACTTTTACCATTATAGCCTATTGCATATGCAAACACTGAAGGATTAGTTGCTTTTAACGGAACAAATTTACCGTTATTAATTATAGGCATAAATCTGTATTTAACCCTGTTTGCTGCCTTGAAATTTTCTGAAAGTATTTCGCTTTTACCGCCGGGTTGTCTTGAGAAGTTAAAAATATCAATCTTTCCGCGATGCACAAAATAATAATCGTCATCAGTGTAGGTTTTCAACGCCTTTTTATTAGCCCATAAATAAATATAATTATCACCTGTATCAAATCCGTCTACAAAGTAAGAATTTACAGGTAACGTTGCATTAAGCCACATAATCATAAGACTTAGTTTCGGACCGTTTACAAGCAGCGGACTCATTTCATCATGAGTTGTAAAACTTCCTATAACCGCTTTGCGTTCAGGAAATTTAGCTAAATTTGAATTAGTTGTAATTACTTGATTAACAAGTTCTCTGCCTGTTTTCCAATTTTTAATATTGAAATAGCTGCCGTAATATCCGTCAAAACCTGCTTCAAGAAGTTTGTCGTATGGAGTAAAAACAGCATAATCAGACACCGGCTCATTCCAGCTTTCGGAAGCTTCTGCAAGCCATAAGAACTGTGTATCTTTTGTTCTTGAATATGCAATTAAATCTTTCCAGAATTTTGCAGGCTTATTTGTTGCTACATCAGCTCTGATACCGTCAGCTCCAAGATTAATCACCATATCAACAAATTCTTTGTATAAATTATAGACATCTCTGTTTACATTACTTTCAGTTCCTGCATTCAAAAGTCTTACATCAGTCCAGTCAGCAGGGATTACGGGCTGTCCTGATTTATCTTTAACAAATAATTCAGGTCTTTGCATATATAAGTCATAAGATCCGCAGGAAGGTAAGTCTATAATTACGCGAATTCTTCTTTTATGCGCCTCATCAATAAATTTTCTTGCCTGTTCTTCAACTGATAGAGCACTCTTATCACTTTGAAGCTGCGGATTTAGTTTATTGAAGCTTAGTGCTGAATAAACAGAACCTGCAGTTCCTATTGCTTTAGTTTTACCTACTGCGGTAATTGGCATTACATGAATTGTGTTTATACCTTTTTGAGCTAATTCATCAAGTCTTGAAATAGCATTAAGAAAAGTCCCGCTTTCTTCTGCTTCATCAAACTCAATAATTCCGTTTTTATTAATATCCTGAGCCGCAAAAGTTCTGATATTTATTTCATATATTACTGCCGAATTATTTTCATATAACTTTTTCAGGTCATTAACCCAAACATCAGCACTGAAAGCGTACTGAACAGTAAATAACATTAAAACAAAAGTAAATAATAACCTTTTTATAACCTGCATACCCTAATCCCCTTTCGTAAACAACATGCTAGCAAATAATTATATTTTTTGCAAATTTGAAAACTTTTATATATAATATAAAATATAATGAAAAAATATTCAGTTGGAATCGATCTAGGTGGGACAAAAATCCTTATCGCTCTTGTTAATAAAGAAACAGGCGAGGTAATATATCATGTCAAGAAAAAGACTAAAAAGGATAAAGGTCCTAAAAATATCATGAAGAAAATGATTGAGGGGATTGAAGAACTGTTTGAGGAGAGCAGAATTTCAAAAGACGAAATCAGTTCTATCGGCGTGGGTGCAGCAGGTCAAATAGACAGACAAAACGGTGTATTAATCGGTGCGCCTAATTTAGATTGTTATGACTTAAATATTAAAGAAATTTTACAGGAGCATTTTAACCTGCCTGTATATCTAGGTAATGATGTGGAAATAGCCACTATCGGAGAGCAAAAATTCGGAGCAGGAAAAGGCTGTGATGATTTTGTCTGTGTTTTTGTGGGAACCGGTGTAGGTTCTGCAATTGTTAAAGACGGAAAAATTATCACCGGTGCAACAGGAACCGCAGGAGAAATAGGTCATATCATAGTAGATTTAAACGGTCGTCAATGCGCATGCGGAGCTCACGGATGTTTAGAGGCATACGCTTCTCGCTCTGCAATAGAAAGAAGAATTGAAGGAGCTTTGAAAAAAGGAAGGCAATCCTGCATTCTCGATTACCTTGAAACAGGTAAATCAATAACATCAAGCATGATTCAAAAATCTATTGAAAGAGAAGATGAACTTGTTATTCAATGTGTCACAGAAGCTTCAGAATATTTATCAGGCGGCATTGCAAGTATTATTAACTTTATTAATCCAAAATTAATAATTCTTGGCGGCGGCTTGATTGAAGCTGTTGACTATTTTTATCAAAAAACAATTAAAAAAGCTAAAGCTAAATCTTTACCTGTTCCGGCTAAACAAATTGAATTCAAAAAAGCCGAACTCGGAGATTTCTCGGGAGTAATTGGAGCTGCATTTTTAGAGGACAGGGGATTTTAAATATGAAAAAGATTTTATTGATAAGATTATCATCACTCGGTGACGTTATATTTAATATTCCGCTTGCAAACGTTTTAAAAGACAACGGTTATGAAGTGACCTGGCTTGTGTCCGAAAAAGGGATTGATATTGTAAAAGATAACCCTGCTGTGCATAAAGCCATTCTTCTGCCTATTCAAAAATGGAAGAAAAATAAAATAAGTCTTGGAGCTTTTCTCGATTTCTACAAAGTTTTTAAAGAATTAAGAAAAGAAAAATTTGATGTCGCTATTGATACACAAATGATGTTCAAAAGCCTTATATGGATGAGACTTAGCAGAGCAAAACGCAAAATTGTTTATAATAGCGGGAAAGAATTTTCATATCTTGGCGGAAACGAACGTATTGAACCTGCATCAAGAGCAAATTATGCAACTCATGCCGTGTTTTTGCATATGCAGTATGCAAAATATTTGGGACTTGAAGGTACAGACAGAGTGAAATTTACTTTGCCGCCTACAAGCGATGAAACAAAAGCGAAAATAGACGAGCTTTTGAAAGATACAGACAAATCAAAACCTATGGTAGTAATTTGTCCTGCTACAACATGGAAATTAAAACACTGGAACAAAGACAACTGGAAAAAAGTTGTTGAAGCAATTCAGGATAAATGCACTCTTGTATTCTCAGGTACAGAAGGTGATAAAGAATTAATATCTTATATAAGCGGTGACAAATTTACAAACCTCGCAGGAAAAACAAACATTAAAGATATGATAGAACTTTTTAGCCGCGCAGCAGCGGTATTGGCTCCTGATTCCGGAAGCGCTCACGTTGCAAGAGCGGTCGGCAAACCTGCAGTAATATCTATTTTCTGCTGTACTCCCCCTGCTATGTACGGACCTTTTGGAGATGACAAAAAATATTTTGCAATTAACGGAAATCTTAAATGCCAGCCTTGTCATACAAGAAAATGCCCTTTAACAGGTGAGGATGCTGAACAATGTGTAAATTACCCTAATCCTGAAGAAATAATAAATATTGTAAATAACTTGTTACAAAACACTCAACATAGTGTATAATAAAGACATGAGTTTCTTCGACAATATTAGAGATATTTATAGAAAAGTTTCTGAAGTTGAAAGCAGCATATATGGCGGGAAGCAAGACTATCTTGAAATATACGAACGTAATCTTCAATTGGAAAAAGAAATTGAAGAACGTACAAAAGAATTAAACATTGCAAATAAACGCATGCTGACCTTACAGCACATCTGGGACATGATGAACGCTTCACGTCCGCTTCAAAGTGTTTTGGAAACCATAGTAAACAGCATTCAGGGAGAACTCGGATATCTTCATTGCAACATCATCAAAAAATGTGAAGATGATTACGGAAACGGCGTTTATTTAACAGTTTTAGCTCAATCCAACGATGTTTCTATCAAACGTGTCGATAAACTTATTAAAGGACCGATTCAAACAAGAAAACTTGTCTATGATTCGGAAAGTGTTTATGCAAAAGCTGAAGCTGCCCGAAAAATTATGATTACACCTGATATCGGCGGAACTTTAAAATCAGTTGCCCCCGAAATTCCTTCGGAAGTAATTGATGAAATCGTTGAAGGAAGCCCTAGCAAATCCATAATTTCTATTCCGTTATACACAAGAAATTCTCACTTTGGCTGGTTTAATGTTTTCTCATCAAGAAAAGAACTCACAGAAGGTGAAACTGATTTTCTTACAATATTTGCACAGCAAATAGAAATGGCAATTACAATTGCAGGACTATTTGAGGAAGTAAAAGCTCAAGCCGTTACTGACAGCCTCACAGGACTTTATAACAGAAGATACTTTGAAGAATATTTGAAAAAAGAAGTTAAACGTGCACTTCGTCAAAAACAACCTTTCAGCATTATAGGCCTGGATTTGGACCACTTAAAACAAATAAATGACCAACACGGACACGCTTACGGAGATTTAGCAATTAAAACAGTTGCAGAAGTATTAAAACGAAACGCCCGTTCAATTGATACAGCAGCACGTATGGGCGGTGAAGAATTTAACGTAATACTTCCCGGTGTAGAATCTGACGGTGCATTAATTGCCGCAGAAAGAATACGTAAAGCTCTTGAAGAAGAAGAACTTGATACCATAGGACACATAACAGCAAGTATCGGCGTTGCAACATTTTTAGAACATTCCGATAACATAGAAGATGTTATGGAACTTACTGATCAGGCAATGTACCAGTCTAAAAGAAACGGCCGTAATATGGTTACGCTTGCTAAACCTATTTCTGAAACAAGCTGGCAGGAAATTGCAGTCAATACGTTTATGGATATATTATCAAAACATAATATTCCGATTGCAGCTGATGTTTCAAAAGAGGTTCAAGCAAAACTTCAAAATACTGAAAATGAAGTTCCTAAAGAAGTTCTTTATACTGTCGCTGACATGCTGACACAAACTTACAATCCGCTGCACCATAACGGTGTTATGAAATCTAAGGTTCTCTTAGCGGTCAGCCTTGCTAAACGCTTTGATTTGCCTAAAACAGATATTGATAATTTGAAAATTGCAACTCTTTTATATGACATAGGAAACCTTATGCTTCCTGTTGAACTGCTTCAAAAAACAACTCCATTAACAGAAGAAGAACGCAGTCACATTAAAGAACACCCGATAATTGCGGCTCGCGAAATTTTACAGCCTATAAGCTATATTCAGGATGTAATTCCTATTATTGAACACCACCACGAAAACTGGGACGGTACAGGATATCCTTCAAGAATTTCTAAAGAAGAAATTCCTATGACTTCACAAATTATTCTGATTGTAGATGCTTATTATGCATTAACAGAGCCTCGACCTTACAGAGCCGAACTCACACCAAAACAGGCACTGGAAGTAATTAAACAGGATGCGGGCAAAAAATGGAATAACGCGCTTGTACAAGAATTTATTTCGTTAATTGACCACGATATTTAAAATTATGAAAGAAAAAGAATTAATACAAATAATAAAATCAACTCTGAATTCCGAATACATTGGAGATGATTGTGCTTACCTGCCTGATTTGGGGATTACGGTTACTCAGGACAGCCTTGTGGAAGACGTTCATTTTTCAATGAAATATACAAATGCATACAAACTAGGCTGGAAATCTGCTATGGTAAATATCAGCGATGTTTGTGCAAGCGGTGCAAATCCCGTTTATTTAACAATTGCATTATCTTTACCGAAAAATATCAAAGCAGATTTTGTTGAAGAATTTTATAAAGGCGCAAAAGATGCTTGCGAAGATGTAAAAATAGTCGGCGGCGACATTACAGGCAGTGAAAAAATATTTATATCAGTAACTGCAATAGGTTCAACAAAAGGCAGAAAAATATCTTCAAGAAGCCACGCCAAAGCAGGATACAAAATAATTGTTTCAGGCAAACACGGCTCAAGCGGCGCAGGATTAATATCATTAATCAAGGGCTTAAAATACCCTGATTTTATAGAAGCTCATCTTATCCCGAAAGCTCAAAGAAAATTTTCAGAACAAATTGCCGTTAATGCCTTATATGATTATGCAATGATGGATACATCAGACGGACTTGCCGATGCATTATATCAGATTGCTGATGCAAGCAATGTCATTATGAAAATTGACTTTGAAAAAATACCATACGATAAAAATATTGAAAAATTCTCCGATTGGAAAGATTTAATATTATTTGGCGGCGAAGATTATCAGCTTGTTGCCGCTGTTCCGGAAGAATTGTTGAAAAACATTTCCGATTATACAATAATAGGAGAAGTAATCGAAAGAAACAATAAATCTGACGGAAAAATTATTATTGACGGAAAACATTATTCCGATATAGATAACAAGTTATATAATCATTTTGAGGAGTAAAGAAATGGATTTCAAAATAAACGCAATAATTCCTGCAGGCGGGACATCATCACGTTTTGGGAATAAAAATAAACTGCTGGAAAAAATTAACGGAAAGGAAGTTATAAAATACACAGTTCAAGCATTTGAAAATTCAAATGTCGATGAAATAATCATCTGCGCAAATGTTTCAATTATTGAAGAATTACAAGAAATACTAAAAGATTGCAGAAAAGTCAAAATCATAGAGGGCGGAGAAACAAGACAGGCTTCTGTTTTCAACGGGCTTAAAGCATCAGAATGCGATTATGTCTTAATACATGATGCAGCAAGACCGATGATAACAACAGATTTGGTAAACCAAACCATAGAAATGGTAAAAGACAAAAACGCTTTGACCGTTGCTACTAAAACTATTGATACCATAAAAGAAGTTGAAGACGGGAAAATTACACGTACAATTGACCGCGCAAAATTGTATAACACTCAGACTCCGCAAGCTTTTAAATACGAATTAATTAAAGATGCGCACACAAAATTATACGGTAAAAATTTCACAGATGATGCAGGTATGCTTGAAGAACTCGGTGAAACTGTCTATATCTTAAACGGAAGCTATAAAAATATTAAAATAACAACCCAAAATGATATAGATATAGCTAAAATCTATCTTACATTCTAAAAATGTACAGGATAATCTTTATTTATCTTCCAGCCGTCATACTCTATTAAAGCTGCACAATATGCTTTGTAGCTGTCTGCACAACCGTAATTATCCGAGCCGATTGAATTAATAAGTACGTTTCTTTTGCGGGGAATATTGCTGCCGTAAGTTATTACAGAATTTTTTAATCCCCTGAATAAGAATGTATTTTTACCGTCTAATGGATACGAATATATTTTGTTATTGTTTTTTTTCAAATGATTTTGGCAAGACTTAAAGTCAACACAGTATACAATATGCAACCAATCAATTCCATTGACAGAATCTATTGAAGGATTATACAGCCCGAAACCTGAACCGTCTGAAAGAATAATCAAAATACCATCAGAGGCTTTTATAATATTTTTGCCTACAAAGTATTTCGCCATATAAGTATTCCAAAAATCATATAATGATTCTGCATCTAAATATTCCGCGCTCTGCCAATCAGCTGCATCACCGTTTTCAGCTTCTGAAAATTTTACTGCCTGATTAATTGTTGTATAAAACTTCTGCATTCTTGATATAACTACCTGCTTTTTATGATTGGCAATCAAAGCAGGCATTGTTAAGGCAGCAACAACACCTATTATCCCTAATGTAACTAAAATTTCTGCTAACGTAAATGCATAATTTTTGTTTGTTTTCATATTAATACCTCCCTCTAATTTAATTAGACATTATTTTAAATATACCCAGTTTTACAGCAATAATATCATGTTTAATTAACTAATGTCAATTAAAAAGATAGTTTAATTGGGTAAAGAAATTTTCTATAACTTGTAAAATTAATTAATGAGGTGGTTATGGAAAAATTAAAACTTTTCGGAAGAAGGATTAAAGAACTGAGAAAGTCAAAAAAAATGACTCAGGAACAATTATCCGAAATACTTGGACTTTACCAGAAACAAATCGGAAATATTGAAACAGGTTCATACTTTACGACAATGCCTAATCTTGAAAAACTTGCCGAAATATTTGATGTTGAAATAAAAGATTTGTTTGATTTTGAGCATCAAAAAAATAAGGATGAAATTTTAAACGATATCCATAAACTTTTAAACACAGCTTCGGAAGAACAGCTAAAGCTTATTTTCCGCTTAGTTTGTTCTGTCCTTAAATAATAAAAAGTCCCCTATAAAAAGGGGACAAATTTCACACATTAACCTACTAATTTCTTCTACTTTTCTACCAAATATGAGGAATCATTTAATAAAATCTTTATTATGCAACAGCTGATAAGGCTTGTTTTTTCAAGTATTTAGCAGGGCTATGACCTGCTTTTTCAATAGCTTTTGCTAATGCAGCATAATCTTTACCGAAATAATCTTTGCCTTGAATTCTGATTTTGCAGCCGTTTTTGTCTATTTGAACTTTGTCTGAAATTTCAGCTTTGTCATCGCCTAAAATTTCTCTCATATCTTCTAAGAATTGAGCTTTCTTTTGTTCAACTTTTTCTTTATCTTTTTTAGCTGTTTCAGCTTTTTTAGCTTCTTCAGCTTTTTTTGCTTTATCTGATTTTTCGGATTTAACAGATTTTTTTTCTGTTTTGCCTTCAGCTTCGTTAACTTTTTCAAGAATAGTCATAACTGCAGTTTTAACTTTGCCTTCATTAACGAAAGTATCGTCAAGTTCATCGTATGCGATTGCGAATTGACCTGCTAAAGAATTTCTTACACCCAATTCTTTTGCACGTTCTTCAAGCTTTTTAACGATAGTTGTAATTAAGCCTGTATTAGTATCATTGTTCCAGAACATTTCTTCATCAAAGATTGTTTCAATCATGTTTTCATCGCCTGATTGAGGTTGATATTGTTCTTGCCACATATTTAATACAGAAGTTACGTTGTCTTTAGTTATAGCATTTACACCTGCTTTGATTTTGTCGTAATCTGTTCCGACACAACCGATTGCACCGTCATAAATGTTTTTACAAATATCAACAGCTTCGTTTTCAGCTTTTGCTCTTTGAGCTGCTGTAACTGAAGATGCACCTGTTGAAGTTGAATCGTCAGCATCATCTGCGTCATCAGCATCATCTGAACTGTCAGAAGCTTCAGAATCTTCGTTTTCTTTAATTTCATCTAAAATTTCTTTAGCTGTTTCAGAAGCTGATTTTATTAATTCTTTTACTTGTTCTTGCAAATCTTTAATGTGTTCTTGTGAAGTTACACCAATTCTAACATTTTGGAATTCTTCTTTTAATTTCTTGATTTCTTCCAAAACTGCTTCTAATCTTTCTTTTTGTGAATCATTTAATTTATCGGATTTTAAAATATTAGAAATTTGAGATTCAATACTGCTTAAAGCTCTTAAAGAACTTGTTACAGATGCCTGCATATTAGCCTGCTCCATTAATGAAGCACCCCAGTTGAAAGCAGCTGCTTGACCGTAAGCTGTTAAAGCAGGATCAGTATTATTATTTCCCAAATTAAAACCGATTAACATAGGGTTCCATTGGCTGATATGATTTGGTGAGCCGAAGCCTTGAGCCAAAGCATAAGTTAATGGAGAATAGCCTGATGGATAAATGTTATGCTGCTGCATGCCCGCATAATTGGAAGTCCAATAACGGTTACCGTTTCCCCAATAAGCCTGTAAATTAGGCCATACAGTATTAGTAATAGGTATAGTGTTAAACATTTTTCCAAATCCCCTGTGAATTTTTAAATTCCCCGTATTTATATAAAGAATTTTTATTAGGAGAAATTGCATGTCAGCATGGAGTTTCAACCATTACATACGCCCAAAATGCAAGTATAGCTTGAAAAACTTCAACTTAACACTTCTTAACAAATATTACATTCTGCTGAAAACGTTGATTATATCGTCTTTTGAGATGTCAGAATTTATCTCTTTTATTGAGGTAATTGATGTAGTATCAACTTTTTCTTTAAATATTTTTTCTAAAAGCACCCGATTGTAATCATAAAGTATTGAACCGTGCTGGAGAATATAGCCGTTCTTCCTGAATTGAGCCGAACCTATTAATTTTTTATTCCGATAACATAAGTCAGCGCCTGTGGAAACGAGCATACAGTAATCAAAATGACCTTTTGCCTTTTTAATTCCGCCAAAATCAAGCTCTATATCAAGCTTTTTAAAACCTTCTATAAGGATTTGTGAGATTTCTTTGTATGACTCGGTAACATTTTCCCCGTTTTGCAAAAAATCAGCGGGACAAATATAGCTGTATGTAATTTCATCGTCATGCAGCAATGCCCTGCCGCCTGTTAAACGGCGAACAATATCAATATTATTTTCTTTCAATAAATTTTCGTCAACAAAATCGCATCTTTGATTTCGCCCGAGAGAAACACAAGCCGGAGCCCAGCCGTATAATCTGAAAACAGGTTCTTTAATATTATTTTTAATAGAACTTTCAAGCAAATCATTATCTGTTTGCATGTTTTCAGCACCCGTATAAACCTTATAAGGAATAAACTTCATTATTTATCACCTTTTTCACGTTTTTGCAGGTCTGCTTCAAACTGTACAAATACTTCATTCCCGACGAACTGCTCAAGCGCTGCGCGTTTTGCATAATAATCAGAACGTGCTTTCATCTGATTATCAAGAGCTGTTCTGTAATATGCATCTGTTATTAATATAACTTCTCTCGACATATTCTGAGAAAGATCATAGTTCTTTTTACGTTCCGCTGTCATCTTTTCAAGCAGTTTAAGCTTTTTGCGCGCAGTCATATAATTGTAATACAAGTCTACGGTTCTTTGCTGCAAGTCCTCAACTTTTCGGACAAGAATAATCATATCCGCATCAGTTACTCTTGTATATTTGTAGTTCAAAGCTTTTGTATCCTGCGACATAATACCCAAAACATTTCCGCCTATCAAAGAGCCTGCTGCAATAGCAGGACTTCCCATACCGGCACCTACTAATGTGGACATACTTGCAATAGTTGTCAAAACTTTTTTAACGGATTTTTCATCAGGCTTGTCTTCCTCAGGATTAGCAAGCTTGTATAGAGCAAAGTTAATTGTATCACTTTGAGTTGCCGCACCTTGCCATAATACAGATAAGTCGCCTACCATAGTTTCCTGGTCAAGTTCCAAATCCGCAGCAACCTCGCGTGATATCTGCTTAATACTCAAATCAGCATAAGTTAAGTCGCTGATATCAAATTGTTCGGTATCTTTTTTTACATACTCCTGATGAATTTTTACAGGAGCTTTCGCTTCTATATATTCTTTTTCAGGATCATCCGAAAGCCCTGTACGATACGCAGGTTCTTTTACGGAATTCAAAGTTTCATAATTAAGTGCGTATGAGGGAGCACAAAATGCAATAAGTAAGGCTGTAATTATGATTTTCTTCATTTTACCACCGCCTTTTCGCCAACCAGAGTTGAATTGTAATTGTATTGATACAAATTCAGCCTGTCAACAACTTTTTTACCTGCAAGTCTTTGTAGCTCAAGATGATATTTTTTTGCAGTTTCCATATAATAAAATTCTTCTATGCGCATATTGTCATACAACGCGGAGGAAATGGTAATTTCCATTAAGTCCTCATCATCAAGCGCTTTTGCATAATTCTTATTATATAAAAGAAGTCTTTGTCTTGATTCTTTTAACTGGCTCAAACTGCTCTTGTAATTGTAGTAAGCAGTAATAATCTTATCCTGCAGACTTTCGACAAGTCCTGCAAGTTCAATAAGCTCTGTGTCTGTCAGCGGAATTTCTGTCGGAATATTTTTTCTGTTGATTAAATTCTGCGCTAATCTGCCTGCTGCAAATGCAGAAGTTTGGGTTAAGTAATCAGCACCGACAAGCGACGGGGCAAACGATGCACCCGCAACAACAGCGGAAAGAGTTTTTGCCATTAAAGAAGAATGAATTCTTCGCTGGCTTTCAGGAGTAGAAAGTTTTTTCAATGCAAATCCTATAACCTGATTATTTTCAACAGTTCCTTTCCAAAGATTTTCAATATCTTCCAAATCTTTTTCTTTTTGAAGCCTTATAAGTTCAGACAAAATCTGCTCGTCTTTTACAACGAGAGATTGTTTTGACTTATAATCAGCCTTCGGGATTTCAATTTTCTGTGTCTGCACATCCCCCAGCTGAATTTCATCCGCCCACACCGGAATCCCTGCTATTATTAACAACCAAACCAGATACTTTTTCATACTAATTTTATAGCACAAGGAAAATAATAAATCCAATGATTGATAAAGTATACATCATAAGATTGTTCTACTGACCCGAAAAAAAAACTATCATTGATATTGAAAGAAGGTCATTTTGAGTTCAAATACTAAAAAATATGATAGCACAGCCACTAACAAGTTTTATGAAAAAGCAAATGAATTGCGTCTTGAAAATATGTTCAAAGAAGCAATTTCAAACTATTTAAATGCAATTTTAATTGACAGAAATAATGCCGAAAGCTATTACGGTTTGGGTGTATGCTATAAAAATTTACAAAAATTTCCCAAAGCTATAAAATATCTCGAAACAGCAGCCGAATTAAAAGAAGATTACTACGAAGCATACTTTGAACTCGGTATATGCCACCTTCTTGAGGGAATTCCCTGCGGAGCAATAAAAAACTTTGTCCGCGCAATTCAAATTAATCCTGATAATCCTGATGCAATCTTACAACTCGGAATTGCACATGAACTTTGTGAAGAAACCGACTTGGCATTAATGATTTATCAAAAACTAATCGAAAATTCTCCCGGATATTTAAAGGCATACGACCATAAATCCACATTGCTTATGAAGATGGAAAGATATCACGAAGCTTCAAAAGTGCTGCATAATATTTTAAAACTTAACCCCGAATATTACAGAGCCTATGCAGGAATAGGCATTTGCTTTGATAAACTGGGCAAACGTGCCGATGCACAAAGATATTACAGAAAATTTTTATCAATGAAACCATTCTCACATCAGGCACAGTTTGTCAAAGCAAGATTGGAAAAAATTAAAAATAACAACAAATCCTCATTACCGTTTTCAGTATGTAATTAGAAAACTTTAGCCAAAGTTCTAAGTGCATTATGAAAATTATAGTGGTATATTTTTCTAATGGAGGATTTTATGCACTTAGGAAGCAATACGCAAGAAAAGATAAATGAAATTTACATTTCCTTTGAAAAACTTGAAACACTTGTTAGTGTTTTAGGCAAAACTTTAGTTGAAGATTTTGATTTTAAACCCAAAGACAGTCTAAATATGTGCTCTATTCTTGAAGAAGAAGTTAAAAAAGCAAAAATGAAATTCAAAGATTTTGAAACTTCTGTAACGTCTGATAAAAGTTTGTTGTAGATAAAAATTTTTCATGCTAGCATAAAGCTTGTAATTGATAATAAAAAAAAAGAGGTAAATTCATGCAAGCCCGCAGAGCAGCAAGAGAATTAGCATTTATACTATTTTCTCAATTTGATAAAAAAATAACACATTATTCTAAAAGCGATTTAGAAGATATTATATTGAAATCAGTAAGAATTTTAACAAGCAGTGCAACAGATGAACTAAAAATTGCAGTAGGCGCGCTTGTCGCAATGAGAGATCAAATCGATAACTACGAAGCTGATGCTGAAGTAAATTTAAACAGACCTATCGGCGTTGCAAATATTCCTGTGCCTATCCCTATGACATCGGATATGACAGGAAGAATTAACGAGATGATTGATATTGCCGAAAAATCTTTGATGGCTCTTGAAATCGCCGAGTTCACAACTCTTGATTCACAAAGCGAAGTAAAAGATTATGCGGTTTCAATAGCAGAATACTTCCAAAAAAATCATGAAGAAGTTGATAATATTATCCAGAAATATGCAAAAAACTGGGATTTAGGCCGTCTTGTCAAAATGGATAAAGATATTTTACGTATTGCAATCGTGGAACTTCTTTATATGAAAGATGCACCTATGAAAGTTATTGTTGATGAAGCTTTAGAACTTGCTAAAAAATATTCTACTGATGACAGCGCTTCATTTATCAACGGAATTTTAGCAAAAGTTATCGTTGACTACGGTATAAATTAATTAAAATGTTCGGATTTTTTAAAGATAAATTTAATAACCTGAAAGAAACAGTTTCCAACACGGCTCAGGCTCTTGTCGGGAATGTTGTTAATTCCGTTAGTCAGGAGGAAGAATTCTCCCAATTTGTTCTTGACGATATGGAAGATATGCTTATCAGCGCGGACTTAGGTGTAAATTATGCTTGCGAACTGGTTGACAAATTGCGTAATCAAACAAAAGTGAAACCTTCCCAAGTTAAGAATTATCTTAAACAAGAGTTTCTGAAAACATTGAATGAAGCAGGCGATAACAATATCAATTATGTTGACAATGCTTTAAATATTTATTTTATATGCGGAGTTAACGGTGTTGGAAAAACTACTCTTATCGGTAAACTTGCTTACAAGTTTAAAAATGAGGGTAAAAAAGTTCTTATTGCTGCAGGTGATACATTCCGTGCAGCCGCAGAAGAACAGCTTGATATATGGTCAAAACGAGCAGGTGCCGATATTATAAGACGTGATAAGGCTGATCCTGCATCTGTTGTCTTTGAAGCTATTGATAAGGCACAAAAAGAACAGTTTGATGTAATTTTGGTTGATACAGCAGGACGTTTGCAAAACAAATTCAATCTAATGGAAGAATTAAAAAAAATTAAATCCGTTATTGATAAAAAAGCACCTGATGCTTTGCGCGAATGTATGCTTGTTTTGGATGCAAACACAGGTCAAAACGGATTACAGCAGGCTAAAGTTTTTATGGAAGCAGTTAATCTTACATCCGTTGCTCTTACTAAACTCGACGGTTCTGCAAAAGGCGCAATAGTTCTTGCTGTTGCAAAAGAAATGAAGCTTCCCGTTAAGCTTATAGGTGTCGGCGAAAAAATGGAAGATTTGAAATCTTTTAATTCACAAGATTTTATAGAGGCTATTTTTGAATAAATTAAAGTCAATATCAACAAAACTTGGAAATGAAATAAAACTTATCGGAGATGAACACGCCAAAGTTCTTATAATTGGCGTATTTCACGGTGACGAGCCACAGGGGAAATTTCTTATTGAAGAATATCTGAAACATAACAGCACAGAAAATCTTTTGTTTATTCCCTGCCTAAACCCTGACGGAATGAAGCTTAAACAGAGAACAAATGCTAACGGTGTTGATTTAAACAGGAACTTTCCAACCAAAAACTGGGGGGAAGACGGAAGCGAAGCCGGCAGTAAAAAAGAAGACTACTACGGCGGTTCAGCCCCTGCAAGTGAAACCGAAACTCAGTTTCTTACAGATACTATTAACGAATTTAAGCCTGAATTAATACTTACACTGCACGCTCCATATAAAGTTGTTAACTATGACGGACCTGCCGAAAAAATTGCAGAAATAATATCAGATATTATTAATTATCCTGTTGAAGCAAGTATAGGTTATCCGACACCCGGAAGCTTCGGCACCTACGCGGGAGTTGAAAGAAATATTGCAACAATTACGCTTGAACTGGATGAAGATTGCCCTGTCGAGAATTTAGTTGAACCCGTAAATAAAATATTTGATGAAATAAAAAGAGCGGTAAATTAATCACCGCTCTTATGTTTATTTCTTTTCAATATCAACTCCGAAGAATTGTCCTTCACCGTCTAGGCTGAAAACAACGCCTCCTTCGCCTTTAAATATTCCCGCATCGGAAAAAACATCATTGTTTTTCACAAAATACGGAGTATTTGAAAGTTTTTTATTTATTTTACCTGCCATATCCTGGTCAGTGTCTTTGGAGTCAATTCTGCCATCACCGTTTGCATCCAGATATTCCAATGCAATGCCCATTAAGTTATGTTTTGTATTGTCTTTTGTTCCTTTAAATACAAGTTCATTGCCTTTTGCCTTGTCTAAATCATAAGTATTACCGTTTACGGTAAGTTTTTGTCCGACAGGAACAAAAAATGTTTTAGTCTTCTTAGAGCCTTCATCATACATTGTAACTTTGTTGTAGCCATCCGGTGGATTATTTCCGCTTGCACCGCTTACAGGTTTTACCATAATTGTCTCCTCATGTTTTTCAACTATTACGTATATACTTATTAAATATTTTTTGTATATTAAATTGCCCGACTTTATATTTTTGTTTACATTAATTAACATGTTTAATGTTTGTAGTAAAATTAAAATAAAAAGAGGAATTTTATAAATGAAATTACACAATTCTTATACAAACGTTATTGAAGACTTTAAACCTATTGAAGAAAATAAAGTGAAAATGTATGTTTGCGGACCTACTGTTTATGATTTTGCGCATTTGGGACATGCCCGATGCTATATTACCTGGGATGTTTTATACAGATACCTGAAATTCAAAGGATATGATGTAACTTATTGCCGCAACGTAACCGATGTAGATGATAAAATCCTCAAAAAGGCTGACAAAGAAGGTAAAACGCCCGAAGAAGTTTCTCAATACTGGTATAAGCAGTTTGAAAACTCAATGAAAGCCTTAAATACTTTAAAACCCGATATAGAGCCTTTTGCCACTAAAACTTTAGGCGAAATGATTTCTATTGTAAAAGATTTGATAAATAAAGGCTATGCTTACGAAGCTGACGGAGATGTTTATTTCAGAGTTAAAAAATTCCCTCACTACGGCTATCTTTCAAAACAGCCCATAGACCAGCTTGAAAGCGGTGCCAGAATTGAAGTCGGTGATATAAAAGAAGATCCGCTCGACTTTGCATTGTGGAAAAAAGATGAAAAATTCGGTTACAAATCCCCGTGGGGAGTAGGACGTCCGGGCTGGCACATTGAGTGTTCGGCAATGAGCAGAAAATATTTAGGCAAAACAATTGATATTCATGCTGGCGGAGCAGATTTAATCTTTCCACACCACGAAAATGAAATTGCGCAATCTGAATGCGCTAACGGATGCAAATTCGTAAATTACTGGCTGCATAACGGTTTTGTAACTATTAATAAAGAAAAAATGTCTAAATCTTTAGGTAATTTCCTTACAATTGATGATTTGCTTAAAAAATATGATGCAAACACAATACGTTTCTTCATTTTAACAAACCATTACAGAATGCCTGTTGAATTTTCAGATGAGGCATTATCTTCTGCCCAGGCAGGCGTTAAACGTTTGCTAAATGCTAAGCAGACAAAGCTTAAGGAAGATTTGGACATAACTTCAACTGATGAATACAAACAGTTTGTAGAAGCAATGGATGATGATTTGAATACATCAAAAGCTCTTGCTGTGCTTTTTGATCTTACAAACAAAGCAAACAAGGATGATAAAGATGCGTTTACAATTCTTTTTAAACTTGCATCTGTTTTGGGCTTTACATTTGAAAAACCAACTTTGAGCGAAGAAGAACTTAATGCAGCTGTAAAACATGTTTCTGAAAAGCTTGGTAAAGAATTCGCTTCAATGGACGAAATTATTGCGTACAGAAAAGAAGCCCGTGAAGCCAAAAACTGGGACATTGCCGATAAAATCAGAATTGCATTTGATGAGGTTAATATTATACTTAAGGACTCCAAAGACGGCACAACATGGGAAATAAAATAAATTATTTACCACTTATCAATATTTTTGAAATCATCAAGTCCGCCCTTAACAGCCCCATCCTGATTAAGACAACCGCGCCCTCTCATTTCTAGCCTTTTATTAGCTCTATCATATGCAACATCGAACAAATCATAACCGGCTTTGTTAGGACCTTTCATTCCGTTTACATCAACCAGCCATAAACTCCGCCAATCCATATGATATGGGATTAAAATCGAACCGTCTGACAGAATATAAACAGTTTGTATGTTGTATACTGCATTCTCATTAAATGCAGGGCAGCTAATAATATTTAATCCCTGATATTTTGGAACACATCCGCTTGCAAGAGCATTACCCTTACATACTTTTCCAATTTTTAAACTTTCAATTACAGCCGTATTAAACGCTTTATAGCCAAAAACATCCGTAGAGTCCGTTAAAACAGAATCAAACTCATACAAAAGCTTTTGTTGAACTTGAGATAGTGTGGAATAAGTTTTTTTAATTTGACTTTTTAAAACATTTTTTTCTATAATTGAAGTAATTACAGGCATCGTCATAGCAGCAACAACGCCGATAATGCCTAGTGTGACCAATACTTCAGCGAGAGTAAATCCGAAACGGCGTTGACTGTTCAACA